>ENA-UOVV01000306-UOVV01000306.1-compost-metagenome-genome-assembly--contig:-NODE-306-length-64664-cov-18.196072_pt1 | contig 64664 bp, 65 predicted proteins | sample MGYA00238155_ERZ761577 | MGnify/ENA primary metagenome ERZ761577 (study PRJEB28898, sample SAMN06268775) | compost metagenome | isolation source: Emeryville, CA | place: USA:Emeryville, CA | collected... | reverse complement strand
CGCAATTGTTTTTATGCTTGAAATAGTCATCTCTGCCCGGAATGCGGCATTGAATTCTTTTATGAAAGTAAAAAGAATCCTTCCTTTCAGATTAAAAAGGATGGTGGGGCCTTTCATATTTATGGATCATGCCGGACCGGTCGACCTGGTGCCGGGTGAGTTGGCGGGTTCCATGGATGTATTGCCCCATCCTCATATTGGCCTTTCAACTGTAAGTTATTTATTTGGAGGAAAAATTACCCACCGCGATAGTTTAGGTGTTGAACAGGTAATTTTGCCCGGAGAAGTAAACTGGATGACAGCAGGAAAAGGAATTGCACATTCAGAAAGGTTTGAAGATCCTTCCGTACTGGCCGGGGGAGAGCTGGAAATGATTCAAACCTGGGTGGCTTTACCGGAAAAAAATGAAGAGGACGATCCTTCATTCTTTAATTATAAGCCGGAAGAACTACCTGTTTTTACCGATAAGGGAACCAAAATGCGATTAATAGCCGGATCGGCTTATGGATTAAATAACCGTGTACGCATTCATTCTCCACTGTTTTATTTGCATGCAGACCTTGAAGCAGGAAATTTAATCGGCCTTCCCATGGAATATGCTGAAAGAAGTATTTATGTGGTGAAAGGAAGCATCGAAGTAAATGGTCATCGTTATGATTCCGGACAAATGCTGGTTTTTACCAGGAAATCCGACCCGGCCATCAGGGCAACAGAAAATTCCACGCTAATGCTGATGGGAGGAGAACCCTTAGGTGAAAGATTTATCTGGTGGAATTTTGTTTCATCCAGAAAAGAAAGGATAGAACAGGCTAAAGAAGACTGGAAACAGGGCAGAATCATCCTGCCACCTAATGATGATAAAGAGTTTATTCCCCTTCCTGAAGATAAATCCCGTCCGGCAGGAACCGGACCCCGTCCGGAACCGCTTTCTTAAAGCATTCATCCGATTGTTTTTTTTCTTACATTCACACCCCCCCTTAAACATTTCCCCTTCATTCCTTTCCCCCTTGGAAATTCATTTTCTTCTTAAAAAATGAATATATGTCAAACCTTAATCCTAATGCTGAACAGTTGGTGGAAAAGAACGCTGAAATTATCACCAACGAATTAGTCCAATCGATGAATGCCCTGCAAACTCAGGATTTGGCGCAATCGAACAGATCCTTAATGCTTGCCCACAATGCCTTGAATTTCCTTAACAGAAACCTGGAGGATCCTGACAGAGTTCTTCCTTATTCCATTATGTGCAAACTGATTAGTGTAAGCAACAGCATTCTTAAAATTTCATTTTACCAAATAGAGGAACGTTTTATTAAAGCAATGGAAGAAACCAACAGGGCGTGGTTTGAATGTAATGAAGCCCAAATTCAAATTCCTCTGATACCTTTGTATGTAATGGAAGAACCTCCATTTTATAACCTTATTCCCATTATTAAAAATGCCTTTTCCTGTTTTGAAATACTTATCAACAGTTCTAAAATTTACATTGAAGGAGTAATTTTAAAAGATGCGGGAAAGTATGTAGACGAAGTAAAAGTCCTGGAAAATTACATATCGGAGTTAAGGAAAGTGAATGATGTACATCTTGAACAGGATACAGCAAATATTTTTATCAACTTTCCTTTTATGCTCAATAACATAGCCGATTCTACAGAAAAGAAACTGGAAAGGTTGCGTGAAAAAAGAAAAAAAATCGAATTTCTGCGTCCTATAGATAAGAAAGTGTTTATTGTACATGGCCATGACATGGCAATACTTCAGGAGCTGACCTTCATGTTGAAAGATTCACATGGTATAGAGCCTGTTGTTTTAAACGCCATGCCGGATAACGGCCATACGGTGATTGAAAAATTTGAAGAATACGCCCGCCATTGTGCATTTGCATTTGTAATATTTACCCCCGACGATTTTGTGGAAAATAAAAAGAAAAAATACTTTCAGGGAAGACCAAATGTTTTGTTTGAACTGGGTTGGTTTTGTGGAAGATTTGGCAGAGATAAAGTCAGGATTCTCAGACAAAAAGATACCCAGCTTCCTTCAGACCTTAATGGCATCGTTACGATAGACTTTCATGAAAGGCTCGAGGAAGTCTTTAGAAAAATTACTTTCGACCTGGAATATAACGGAATCCTTGAAAAATCTACAGCATATCGGTATTGCATGCACTTTTACGGAAATCAGGTCATTTATGTTTAATTTTAAAGCCTAAATGATTTGATATGTATACTCCTTTCGCACATATTTCCAAAGAGAAAAACGGGTACAAGCTGGTATTTGAAAGAACGTTCGATGTACCGGTTTCTAAACTTTGGAAAGCCATAACGGATCCGGAAGAATTAAAATACTGGTTTGCAGATATGGATATGGAGTTCAGGAAAGGGGGAAGAATCCTTATTCATTTTAAAGATGCGCTGAAAACGACTTCTTATGTAAAAATTCTCCATATAGAACCCGAACAACGTTTTGAATGGGATTGGGAAGGAGAACATGCCGTATGGGAAATTCAATCACATGGTCAGGAAAAGTCTGCATTAATCCTAACATACAGCAAAGTACATGAAAACTACATCCGAAATGTTGCTGCAGGATTTCATGTCATCATGGACTTGCTGGATGAAAGATTAAAAGGTTCAGAAAAGTTAAATGAATTTGGTAGGGGAGAAAACGACCCTAAAACTATCGCATTAAAAGTACATTACGACGCTTTATTATACAGGCATTTCCCCCAGGCAGTTACAGAACAGCCTGTAGTATGCCGTGCACAATATTCAGTTCCCCTCAATATTTTATGGAAAGCATTAACAGACCCGGCCATGCTAAAAAAATGGTATTTTCTCATAGAAAATTTCAAAGCAGAAAAAGGATTTAAATTCTCTTTCGAAGGCACCGGCTCTACAGGCATAAAACATATGCACCTTGCGGTTATTACACTGGTAGAACCTTTAAAAACCATTCAGTATTCCTGGCAATATGATGACATACCGGGTTATTCTTTAGTCAGCTGGGAACTAAAAGGCAATGAAACCTCATCAGAAATTTCCTTAAGCCATTTCGGCATTCTTACCTTCAAAACCAACGACCCGGATTTTGCTCCGGGAAGTTTTAAAAAGGGGTGGGAAGCTTTTTTAAACACGGAACTAAAAAATTTCCTTTCGTCCAATCATCAGGAATTAGGAATGGGGAATTGATAATTGATTATTTTTTTGAATAAACTTTCTTTAGAAATGCAATGGCTATATTGAAAAATTTATATTAAATTTTTAATTCCTAATTCCTAATTATCAAAGTGTTATCCGGCTTTACCATACTACTCGAAATCATTGGAACATTTGTTTTTGCCCTAAGTGGTATCAGAATGGCATCAGGGAAGCAGATGGATTGGTTTGGGGCTTATATTGTAGGTTTGGTTACTGCTGTGGGTGGAGGTACATTAAGAGATCTATTACTGAATATCCCTGCGTTCTGGATGGAAGATTCCCAGTATTTTATAACTACCGGCGTTGCACTGCTTGCTGCACTGATATTTAAACACAAATTATTCCGCCTAGGAAAAACATTATTTCTTTTCGATGCTATAGGATTGGGATTATTTACGGTGGTGGGTATTTCAAAATCTCTTGATCAGGGATATAGTTTTACCGTTTGTATTATAATGGGTGCCATCACAGGCTGTGTTGGTGGGATGATTAGGGATATTCTCATCAATGAAGTTCCGCTGGTTTTAAGAAGAGATATTTATGCACTGGCAAGTATAGCAGGTGGATTAATGTATTTCCTGTTGTATTCTCTGAATATTGAGTCTGGGATTATAGAATTTATAGCAGCCGGAACTGTAATCCTAATCAGGTTAATTGCTGTAAAATATAAAATTCATCTTCCTACATTTGTAAAAATTGATTCAGGGAATTCCTGAATTTTATCTGAACCCGTGAGAAGCTGATTTTTCCTTCCCCGAAAACAGCTAAACTGTAAATTTATGCCGCTTTTATTAAGAAAAAGAATTCTGGCAATCCTGACCGACCTGGGTTATATAGCCCTGTACATACTCGTGTTATATATCATTTTCAGCATCATTAAAACTATATCAGGACAAAATACCGTCACCTGGCATCCTGTAACAGGGCAGGCAGTCGGATTCTTCCTGCTTACCCTTCCTGTATTTTTTTATTATTATATCTATGAAAAGAAATTCGGTTATACTCCGGGTAAGAAATGGAACAGGGTTTATCTTGTTTTTAATAACAGAGCCCGGGCAAAAGCTGCCTTTCAGAGAAATTTTCTTAAACTTCTTCCCTGGGAATTGGCACATACAGGAGGGCATTGGCTAATTTATTACCTCAGGCAGGGATATTCACAACCTCCATTTTGGGTGATAGTACTGCTCATATTACCGCAGTTAATTGTTATTATTTATATCATTTCACTTTTCCTGTCTAAAGGAAAAACTACCTATTACGATAAAATATCGGAAACTGAAGTAGCAGAATTTCCTGCCATGGAAGTGAATTAAACAATTTGAATATGCGCTACCGGTTGAAAAGCTTTCAGTATGCCCTGGAGGGAATAAAGACCATGTTAACGGAAGAACCTAATGCAAAAATCCATTCCCTGATTACCCTGGTGGTAGTTTTTGCCGGATTATTTTTTCAGATTAGCCGTTGGGAATGGGTGGCCGTAGTGTTGTGCACAGGATGGGTATTTTCCATGGAGCTTGTAAATACATCCATCGAGAGAATGGCCAATTTTGTATCCCCCCAATTTCATGAAGCTATTAAAAGAATTAAAGACCTTGCTGCTGCAGCGGTATTAATGAGTGCTATTGGTTCTGTTATCACCGGATTTATAATATTTCTGCCAAAAATAGTTGAACTGATTAGCGGCTGATCCCATAAAGCCTTTCCTGAATAAAGTTCAGTATAAAATCGGCCAGGGAATTCCAGTCAAGGCTTTCCATTTTTTTTCTACCGTTAGAGGATAGCTTCTTTCTTAATTCATAGTCCTTCATCAGCCTGAGAATCGCTTTTTTAACACACCAGGAATTTCTCCAGACTTTTATTCCGGTTTCATTGTGTACTAAAAAATCTTTGGTTCCAGTATCAGATGCTATCAAAGGAATTCCCGCAGCCAGCGCTTCTGCTGCAGTGTTACTCCATCCTCCTTTCTTTTCTACTGCCACAAATACATCCGCTTTTTTAAAAAGCTCGTCATTCTTTTCTACCGGATGATTGAGTACAAACTCATAGGGAATTCCGGGATTAAATGTTGCGGCGAGCAATTTCCCTTTCTCATCAATGGGAGAATCAAACAATAAAAGTTTAACATCATACCCCGATTTATATAATGATTTTACGGCTTTCACTACTATACCGGTTCCTTTTCCCTTTCTGCTTAATCTGCCATAACACATTACCACAAAAGGGCGGGGATGTTCCACCGGCATTTTGACAATCTCAGGAAGTTTAACGCCTCCTTTTGCCCTGATAGCTTCCACTCCATATTTCTTTTTATCATGGAGATACATGTTTTCGGAATTGACAAAAAGAATAATTTCCTTATGCTTAAGTACTTCTTTCAAAGAAGCCCGAGGGCCTACATGATAAAATATCTTCAGGCTGGAACCGGCTTTCAGCATGTCATTCAGAAATACCGGTTCTGTTAAAAACAAAGCATCTAAAGCATAATTGGGCAGGGCAGAAAGCTTTTCAACTTTTCCGTTAAAATGGCACCAGTCGGCAGGAAGCCCGTCGGGAGTGAAAATGGTCATCATATGCCCACGGGAAATAAATATCTCTCCTAATTCAAAAAAACGCTTTACGCCACCAAACAATTTGGTATGAGGAAGAATAACGCCAATGGATAAGGGTGAATGCATAGTGAATAAAAAAAGCGGCCTTGGCCGCTAAGTTATATTACAGTATTGAATATTTAAAAATCTTCATTAGTATTTGCCAATTCCGAAAATTACACCTAGGTTTACCTGAATATTTCTGTTCTTACTGTCTGGAGCAGAAGGCAATTCAGTAATATCGGAAAATCCGTGATAATAACCAACATCAGCTACAAGCCAGGTATTTTCCACAAGGTTTACATGTACTCCCGGAGAGAGGTGCAGCCCAATATCAAAACCCTTGAAATTATCTTTGATATCTCCGGTTTCTTTTCCATCTGTATAACTCTTTCCACTCATCAGAAATCCGAATGAAGGACCGGCTGAAATTTTAGGGCGCACTTTATCACCATATTGGCCAAAGAAATAAATCCCCTGCACGGGAATGCGTAAATAACCTAGGCGATTTTCATATTTCGCAATTCCCCCTCCGATTCCGTTACCCTCAAATTTGTTTCCTTCAATGGAATATAAGATATCAGCGGATATGCCAAAATTAGACTGACTGCTGTACACAATGGAGGCTCCAAAATTCCCTGCCGGATGGTAAAGGTTTTTTACTCCCCCCGGAGTATTAGAAAACCAGGAATGCCCAAAGCCAGCCCTGGGGCCAATTGCCAGATTCATCTGTGCCATGGCAAAGTTTAAAGTGAATACGGATAATGTAATAAAAAGGATCTTTTTCATACTCTTATTTGTTTAAATGATAGTATGAAAAAACCAAGCCATGAGCTTTTGCGAAAATTCCATCAAGGATCGTGTGCATTTTATTCCTCACCCGTATCCATTTCCTTTTTTAAATACCAGAATTTTAAGGAAGCAGATTTCTGGCGGGAGGTACTGATCCTCAGCTCATACCGGTCTTCTCCGGCTGTGATGTACATAAGGGATGTATTGGGAGGAATGCTTCCTTCATTTTCGGCATACATTACAAGTTCGTATTCATCGCCCTGCACTGCCGTTAAATACAAAACAATCGGCTTATCGGTAAGACGCTTTTTATGCAGGATGAGGTTGTTATTCAGATAGACGGAAACAGTATCTCCATCTATTTCTGCATTATCGTACAATTCAATTTTAATATCCGGAACCGAAAAGAATAAAGTTTGGATATTGTCTACCGGACGAAGCGGAAGCTGAAAATTGCGTTCAAATTCTTCCATGGTAAACTTTTCCTGAACAAAAAGACTGGAAGTTTCTTTTTTTAACCGAATCCTTCCCGGGGGACATTCTCTTCTGTTACCGCTTTGATATCCTTCCCATACTCCCGATAAATATTCTTCATTATTAAGATTAGACCAATCGAGCATGTAAGTTTTAATACAGGGAATACATTGTTCAGGAATCTTGTATTCCAGTATAAGCGATTCTGAAATAACTACCTTATGATTCGCCGGGTCGTACTCTCCTTTAAACAGGATTTTTGTATATCTGTCTTCGTCTATATAACTGTAAGAACGGCCGAGTATTTGATTATTGTAAACGCTAATCTGCAATTCCTGGAAATATTCCGTAAAACATCCCCCGGACTGTTGTGTTCTCTTACCCCTCCATATACCCGAAATATCCTGAGCGGATCCATGAAAGGATAAGACTGTGATAAACAAATACAATAAGAATCGCATACCCTGAATTGTGGCTGAAAATTATTGAAAAGCACAGGGGGTATATTCAGAAATTACACCAATGGCAATTTTTCTATTCCTGTAGTTTCAACAACACTACAGCGTTTTTGGTTTCCGTAGATGTAATTCTTACTTCATGAGTTTGACCACCGGCTTTCACTACCATCAGAGAAGTATTAGGCGGGATATCACCAAGGTTTTCAGCCACCAGAACTACTTCCTGAACAGCATTTGTTTTGTCAAGAGATACGGTAAAGGTAATTGGTTGATCGGTTAGCCTTTCGCGTGAAATTACAAGCTTGTTGTTCACATACACCGATACGGTATCGTTATCTATTGTTCCGTTATCGTATATACTGATGGTGATATCCCCGGCTTCTGCATTAATTGTTTGTACAACTTCATTAGCCCTTGTAACCAAATCTTTTGGTTTTGGCACGGCAGGAGCAGGAGGGGGTGGAGGAGAGGCAACTGTATCCTTCGGAACGGGAATAATTTTATGCGCAACCGGAGGTTCCGCATCTTTCACTCTTTCAGGAGTTTCCGCTTTTGCTGCAGGAGTATCTTCAGGGTTTGCCTGAACCGGAGGTGCGGGTCTGGTTGCCGGAGGGTTGTTTCTGACAACAGGTGGATTTTGTCTTCTTTCCCTTGCTTTTTCCAATTCCACTATAAATGGTTCTTTATAGAAATCGGAATTCTCCACTTTTCTCAGATAAACCCTTCCTGAGCCGCAACGTGAAGTATCTCTGGCAGAAACACTGGAATAGTTTCCTTCAAGATATTCCACTCCGTTCACCTTATTATACTGCAGAAAACAAGTCATCAGGCAGGCGCCCCCACCGGATTGGCTTTTTACTTCAAGAAGTTTGTTTTCCTCCAGTAAAACCTTTTTGGTAGAAGGGTTGAACGAACCTACCAGGTTAGCTTTTCCATAAAATACAGTAGTAAGATAGGAATAGGTTACTCCCGACAGCTGTTTATTATTTTGAATAATTTGTACCTCGAATTTGTACTTTTCTTCATAACCGAAAATTTCGGCCATCCTGCCTCCGCCTTGCACAAAATGCCCTCTCCATATGCCGGAGATATCCTGAGCCTGGAGGGATAATACCAGTAAAAAATTAATGGAAAGTAATAATCCTTTCATGTCCGCAGTTCTTCCATGGCAAATTAGTAAATTCCCTTAACCCGGGGCGAAATTTTACCATGTGCTTATGCGAATCATTCGTTAATTTTGCCCCTCAAGGCAAATTCATAATTCTTATATGATCAATATCACTTTTCCGGACGGAGCAGTTAGACAGTATGAAAAAGGAACCACCGCACTGGATATAGCCAAATCTATCAGTGAAGGGCTTGCAAGAAAAGTCCTGGCAGCTAAGGTTAACGGTGAGGTCAGAGACGCATTCAGGCCAATTGAAGAAGATGCTGAAGTCAGGTTCCTCACCTGGGATGACAAAGACGGTCAATCTACCTTCTGGCATTCCAGCGCACACCTTATGGCTGAAGCAGTGGAAGCATTGTATCCCGGAGTGAAATTTTGGGTTGGCCCCCCGATTGAAAATGGTTTTTATTATGATATAGATTTTGGCGGAAGGCAGATAGGTGAGGAAGACCTGAAGAAAATTGAAGCGCTGATGAAAGAGCTGGCCTCAAAAAACAACGCCTATCAGCGTAAGGAAATCTCCAAAGCCGAAGCGATCAAATATTTTATAGAAAAAGGAGACGAGTACAAACTTGACCTGCTTCAAAATTTGGAAGACGGGCAGATTACCTTTTATACTCAGGGGAACTTTACTGATCTCTGCCGTGGCCCGCACATTCCTTCCACAGGATTTATTAAAGCCATTAAGCTCACCAATATATCCGGTGCTTACTGGAAAGGTGATGAAAATAATAAAATGCTTACCCGCATTTATGGTATTACCTTCCCTAATAACAAACAGCTGGAAGAATACCTCACCATGCTGGAGGAAGCTAAAAAACGCGATCACCGCAAATTGGGAAAAGAGCTGGGGATTTTCACCTTTGATGACGATATCGGACCGGGCCTTCCTTTATGGCTGCCCAACGGTGGAGTGATTATTGAGGAACTGGAAAAACTGGCAAAAGAAACAGAAAATGAAGCCGGTTACAAAAGGGTGGTGACTCCGCATATTGCTAAGGAAAACTTGTTTAAAACCAGCGGGCACCTGCCATACTATGAAGACAGTATGTTCCCTCCAATGACCATGGAAGGAGAGAAATACTATCTGAAGGCCATGAACTGCCCCATACACCATAAGATTTTTGCAGCAGAGCCTCACAGTTACCGCGATCTTCCTTTAAGGCTTGCAGAATACGGTACTTGTTACCGCTATGAGCAAAGCGGAGAATTGTTTGGATTGATGCGCGTACGCTGTCTGCATATGAACGATGCCCATATTTACTGTACCAAGGAGCAGTTTTATGAAGAGTTTAAGGCGGTAAACGATATGTACCTGAAATATTTTAAAATTTTTGGTATAGAAAAATATGTGATGCGCCTTAGCCTTCACGACCCTGCCAAACTGGGTAAAAAATATGTGGATGAACCCGAACTGTGGAAAGAAACCGAAGACCTGGTAAGAAACGTGTTAATTAAAACGGGTACACCTTTTATTGAGGTACCTGATGAAGCAGCATTTTACGGTCCAAAAATCGACGTGCAGATTTACAGCGCCATTGGACGTGAATTCACTCTTGCTACCAACCAGGTGGATTTTGCCCAGGGAAGAAGATTTAACCTTCAGTTTACCAACAAAGACAATAAACCTGAAACTCCGCTGATTATCCACAGGGCGCCATTGGGCACCCATGAACGCTTTATCGGCTTCCTGCTGGAACATTATGCCGGAAAGCTCCCTGCATGGCTGGCTCCTGTTCAGGTGAAAATTTTGCCAATTAGTGATAAATTTGCCGATTATTCCGAATCTGTACTGAAAGAGCTGAAAAAAGCTGATATTCGTGCAGAACTCGACGACAGGCAGGAAAAGATCGGAAAGAAAATCAGGGATGCGGAAGTGAAAAAAGTTCCCTATATGTTAATAATTGGGGAAAAAGAAATGAACGATTCCGCAGTTTCTGTAAGAAAGCAGGGAACAGGAGACCTTGGCATAAAAACTGTTCAGGAATTTATCAGTTCCCTCAGTCATGAAATCAGGGAAAGATTATCCTAGAATTCACCAGGGATCTTTAATTTTATAAAACATTCCTACCCCGAAGGAATGATTCAAAAAATCAAATGTAATTACGCCACGGTGCAGGGGACCGTCGGCATTAAAAATTTATGGCATTTCCATCCAATAGAAACAGAGGAGGTTTTAACCCCCGGCTCAGAAGAGAACAACAACAGGAACACAGAACCAATAACATGATTAAAGCTCCCCAGGTAAGGCTGGTGGGTGATAATGTGGAAGTTGGTATTTATTCCATTCAGGATGCACTGAAAATTGCCAGGGATCTGGAACTCGACCTGGTTGAAATTTCCCCTAATGCCGATCCTCCGGTTTGTAAAGTAATTGACTATAATAAATTCCTTTACGAAAAGAAGAAGAAGGAAAAAGAAATGAAGGCCAAAAGTAAGGCCGCTGAAGTAAAGGAAATCCGGTTTACTCCAAATACAGATGACCACGATTTCGACTTTAAATCAAAGCATGCTGAAGAGTTCCTGAAAGATGGACATAAGGTAAAAGCTTATGTTCAGTTTAAAGGACGTGCCATCATGTTTAAGGAAAGAGGGGAGTTGTTGCTGCTGAAATTTGCTGAAAGGCTGGCAGATGTGGGAACTCCTGAATCTATGCCTAAAATGGAGGGTAAAAGGATGCTGATCATCTTCGCTCCTAAAACGCAAAAGAAAAAGCCAACCACTTCCACTACTACACCTTCTGCTTAATAATTAGATATATTAATTCGTTAAAATAAAAAGTGCTGCATGGTAAATTATTGCAGCACTTTCTTTTTTATACAAATGGTATCATTTATCTGCCAGTCCTTTAATTTCCATTTTCCGGGCAACTTCTTTTAAAATTTCCTTGTTTTCATCTCCCTGGCTTTCCATATTTATCAGGAAACGATCTGCCACTACCAATACCAATTGTGTTTTAGGATGTTTTTTATAAACCGTTTCATTAGCATACACTTTTTCCCAACCCATATCTGTAACCCCTTCAATTTTCTCTTCATTTTCCACTCTCATTCCCAGTTTATACAAAGCAGTTAACCCTGCAAGGGTTCCATGCGCAGAATTATAATCGGCAATTTTTACAGTAATGCTTTTATCCCCATTCTTATATTCCTGAAATACTTCCGACCAGGAACCCAGTCCCGGCATATCCACCTGGTTTCCTTTGGGCTCTCCTGCTTTTTCATAACCATCAATACCCTCCGGTAAATAATTCATCAATTCTTTATAAGGCATTGCCAGAGTATCACCTCGTTTAATTCTGTCTTCCCTGAGATTATTGGATTCAAGAATAGATTCCTGAAAATTCTCCGAAACGTTCTTCAGTTCATTAAGGGAGGAAATTTTTCCGTCTTCAAGCGGCTTATCAGGATTACCGCATGAACATACGGCCAATGCAATAACGGCAATGGATAAACGAAATTTCAACATAAACTAGATAGGTTTGGTATTTGATAAAGGTTTAGTAGCATTAAGGTATGAAATAATGCAAAGAGAGGGGTAGTTTTAATTTGATTTTAATTCTTTTTTTGACGAGGCTTATCCATTACCTCCTCCATAGTTTTTACCCTTATGGCTGATGAAGGGCCTTTTTTGATATTCACAATCCTGGATATCTGAATTTCCGGATAAAACCTGTGGGTAACCGTTACCCTGATGCTGTCTCCTTCAAAACCTTCTTCAATAAACCAGTCATTGCCCATAAACCGGCCGGTATCAGCTTTAAAAATCAGTTCCTCCGAAGTAAGCGGAAGGAAGTTATTTCCTATCCCGGCCACTACATTAATATAATTTCTGGTTCCGGGTTTAAGGCTGTCGGTATATAAATTGAAAAAAACCGTATCGGGACGGGGAGGCTGAGAATGGGCCCTGTTGGAGAGGATGAGTAAAATCCATAACAGGCCTATAAACTGTTTCATCTTATAAAATTACCATTTTCATCAGGGCACAAAGGGTGGGTTTTGTTAAATTTTAAGGGGATTTTTTTTCTGCAACCGGATTTAGCCTTAATTTTGACTGCAAATGAAGAATACCATCCATATGCATCATCATGGCTATCGCTTGCGGTAGGCTGTTGTGCTATGGTATCTATACATTGTTACAAGGGCTTACAGGAATGTGAGCCTTTTTTATTTTAAACCTGAGCATAAATGAGTAATGGCATGTTAAAAATAGCCATCCAGAAGTCGGGAAGGCTTTATGAAGATTCGGTGAAATTGCTGAAAGATTGCGGAATTGGTGTACGTAACGGAGGAAACAAACTTAAAATTGAAGCGGAAAATTTTCCCATGGAGGTTTTCTTTCTCCGCGACGATGATATTCCCCAGTATGTTGAAGACGGAGTTGCCGACATTGGCATCGTAGGAGAGAATGTATTATATGAGTCAGAAAAGCGGGTAAGCCTGATAGAAAAGCTGGGGTTTGGAAAATGCCGGCTTTCACTTGCAGTTCCAAGAAATTCCGCCATCCAATCTGCTTCAGATTTAAACCGGTGTAAAATTGCCACCAGCTATCCCAACCTGGTAAAAAATTTCCTCAAGAAAAATAACATAGAAGCTGAAATTCACGTCATTAGTGGTTCTGTAGAAATAGCTCCCGGAATTGGCCTTTCAGATGCCATTGCCGACCTCGTCAGCAGCGGCTCTACCCTTATGACAAACGGACTTAGGGAAATGGAAGTCATCCTTCATTCTGAAGCAGTGCTCATCAAAAACAAGAACCTCAGTGCAGGAAAGCTGGAGTTTGTAGACAAACTGCTGTTCAGAATTAAAGCGGTAATGAAAGCCAGAGGTACCAAATATGTTTTGCTCAATGCGCCAAACAATCGTTTGCAGGATATCATCGGACTGCTTCCCGGCATGAAAAGCCCCACGGTAATGCCTCTGGCAGAACCCGGCTGGAGCAGCGTTCACAGTGTATTGAATGAAAATGAATTCTGGGATATTATTGAAAAATTAAAAGACTACGGAGCCCAGGGAATTCTGGTAATCCCTATTGAAAAAATGGTGGTATAATGAAAACTTTTGTCAACCCCGATAGAAAAGACTGGAAATTTATTTGCTCCCGGCCTGAAGATGACCATTCCGAAATAGAAAACCGCGTGTTGGAAATCATACGGAAGGTTCAGGCCTATGGAGATGCAGCCTTATTGGAATTTTCGGAAAAATTTGATGGTGTTAAGCTTCATCAATTGAAAGTAACAGAAGAGGAAATACGAAATGCCGGAAATGCTGTAAGTGCTGATTTAAAACGGGCCATCGCAATGGCAAAAGAAAATATTCACCGTTTTCATGAAGCGCAGAAAGAATCTCCTGTGAAAATCGAAACCAGAAGCGGGGTGGAGGTTTGGAGAAAATCCGTTGCCATTGAAAAAGTAGGATTTTACATACCCGGGGGAACAGCCCCTTTGTTTTCTTCCATTCTCATGTTGGCTGTACCCGCCTCCATTGCCGGAGTAAAAGAGATGATACTTTGTACCCCACCCGGGAAAGATGGGGAAGTTCACCCTGCGGTGTTATATACGGCTTCTGTTTGCGGTATTAAACATATTTTCAAAACCGGAGGAGCCCAGGCAATAGCAGCCATGGCTTACGGAACTGAAACCATTCCTGCAGTATATAAAATCTTTGGCCCGGGTAACAGGTATGTAACCTTTGCCAAGCAATATGTTGGAAGAAAAGATGTTGCCATTGACATGCCTGCTGGCCCAAGCGAAGTAGCAGTATTTACTGATGGAACCGGAAACCCCGATTTTATTGCAGCAGATTTATTATCTCAGGCAGAGCACGGTACCGACAGCCAGGTAGTATTGGTAAGTACGAACAAGGAAATAATGGAAGAAGTTCTTGAAGCATTGCATAAACAAAAAGAAAGCCTTCCCCGGAAATCACTGGTGGAAGGAGCGCTTTCAGAAAGCAGAATGGTATATTTCGGGAATGCAGATACGGCGATGGAATTCCTGAATGAATATGCTCCCGAACACCTGATCATTGCTTCTTCTCAGCCCGATCAATACGAAGACAAAATTGTGAATGCAGGATCGGTATTTTTGGGAAATTTCAGTCCGGAAGCTGCAGGGGATTATGCCAGCGGAACCAATCATACCCTTCCTACCAACGGATATGCGAAAGCATACAGCGGAGTAAGCTTGGATACTTTTGTAAAGAAAATCACTTTTCAGAAAATCAGCAGGGAGGGATTATCCCAATTGAGTAAAGCCATTGAAATGATGGCCGATGCAGAAGGACTTGATGCCCATAAAAATGCAGTAACCATCAGACTTAAACAATAACAGAAATAACTGAAATATGAGTTTCCAACTCGAAGAAATCATTAGAGAGAATGTTAAAAACCTTATTCCTTATTCATCTGCAAGAGATGAATTCAAAGGGAATGCAAAAATCTTTCTGGATGCAAATGAAAACAGTTTGGGTTCTCCCATCCCCAAATGGTATAACCGATATCCGGATCCTCAACAAACAAAACTGAAAGAAGCCATTGCCGCTTTTAAAGGCGTAAAAAAAGAAAATATTCTTTTAGGAAACGGGAGCGACGAATGCATTGACCTTTTGTTCAGGGCTTTTTGCGAACCCGGAACGGATAATGTGATAATTTGTCCCCCTACCTATGGCATGTATGAAGTATCAGCCGGCATTAACAATGTAGCGGTTAAAAAAATTCCATTGCAACAAGACTTCCAGCCCGATATCGGGGCAATAGCCGAAGCTATAGACGGAAATACCAAAATAATTTTCCTCTGTTCACCCAATAACCCTACAGGTAATTCCATAGACCGCCATCTTATAGAAGTATTGTTGAACAATTATTACGGACTGGTGGTAATCGATGAGGCCTACATAAATTTTTCAAGATTTCGTTCTTTTATCCCCGAATTAAAGGAGTATCCCAACCTTGTTGTTTTACAAACCTTTTCAAAAGCATGGGGACTTGCAGCTATACGGTTGGGCATGTGTTTTGCGGGGCAGGAAATCATTAACGTTCTGAATAAAATAAAGCCTCCGTATAATATCTCACAGCCTGTTCAGGATATTGCCATGGAAGCCATTCAAAATATCGGACAGGTAAATGATATGATCAGAGAGATAGTGAAAGAAAGAAATGCCCTGGCAAAAGCTTTAACTGATATTCCTGTTGTAGAATTCGTTTATCCCTCCGAAGCCAACTTCCTCCTGGTAAAAGTAACCGATGCCAACAATATTTACAATTATCTCGTGCAGGGAGGAATTATTGTCAGGAACCGTTCCAATGTGGAATTGTGTGAAGGTTGCTTAAGGATAACCGTTGGTACACCGGGGGAAAACAGAAAGTTAACAGAAGCTTTAAAAACATATCCATCTTAAAAATTAGCTTTATTATGAAACGCGTGTTGTTTATCGACCGGGACGGTACGATTATAAAAGAAGCACCACCCACATATCAAATTGACTCGTGGGAAAAGCTGGCATTTTATCCGGGAGTGTTTACCTGGTTATCCAGAATTGCAAAAGACCTGGACTACGAGTTGGTTATGGTGAGCAATCAGGATGGTTTGGGCACCGAAAGCTTTCCGGAAAACACTTTCTTGCCTATCCATAATTTCATCATGCAAAGCCTCGAAAGTGAAGGAATCCATTTCTCTCAAGTGTTGATCGACCGGTCATTTCCGCATGAAAACCTTCCTACCCGCAAACCAGGCATTGGTTTGTGCAAAGCATATATTAATCATCCTGAATATGATCTTGCTAATTCATTTGTAATTGGAGACAGGATTACCGATGTGCAGATGGCCCTTAACCTGGGTGCTAAAGCCATCTGGCTGAATAACGACCCTCATCTTGGTATGGAAGAAATAGAAAATGCAGCAATCATACGAAAAGCCATTGCTCTTGAGACTACGGATTGGGAGAAAATTTATCTTTTCCTGAAATCGGGATTAAGGAAAGTAATTCATGAACGAAATACCAGGGAAACCCGCATCAGTATTGAATTAAATGCCGATGGATCAGGACAGTCCGATATCTCCACCGGGATAGGTTTTTTTGATCATATGCTTGAGCAGATTGCCCGTCATGGTAATATCGATTTGAAAATAAATGTAAAAGGCGATCTGCACGTTGACGAACACCATACAATTGAAGATACCGGAATAGCAATGGGGGAAGCTTTTGCCAAAGCCCTGGCAGATAAGCGGGGAATGGAAAGATATGGTTTTGCTTTGCCGATGGATGATGCAGAAGCCAAGGTATTGATAGATTTTGGAGGAAGAAACTGGATTGTGTGGAATGCCCATTTCTCAAGGGAGAAAATAGGAGAGATGCCTACTGAAATGTTTTTCCATTTTTTCAAATCATTCTCCGATGCTGCAAAATGCAACCTGCATATAGAATGCCGGGGAGAAAATGAACACCATAAAATTGAAGCTATTTTTAAAGCTTTTGCAAAAGCCGTCAGGATGGCGGTAAAGAAAGATCCCTTTTCCAATTACCTGCCTTCAACCAAGGGGGTACTGTAAAAAATATCCTAAGAAGAAAAAAAATATGGGGATTTGATCATTTATCCTTTATATTTGTCTGCACATGAAAATGCATATCAATATATACTGGTGGTGGCATACCTACTCTTCGCGGGGCTGGTAATTGTACCATCGTGTATATCTAATATATTATAGCCCCGTATTTCGGGGCTTTTTTGTTTTGGTAAGGTATTAAACCCTCAATATGAAAAAAATCAGGATTTCAACCACTTGTAAAAAACTTCCATCGGATATCTATACCCCCGTGGGAATTTATCTCAGGATTAGAGACAGGTTCAGGGATACACTGCTTCTGGAAAGCACCGACTACCGTGCTTCGGATAAAAGTTTTTCATTTATTTGTATAAATGCTGTTGGAGGAATTGAAATCACTTCATTTGACAAGGCAGAAATCAAATATCCCGGATTTCCTGCTGAACCTGTTAAAAAAGAAGCTTTAAAAAGCTTTACAAAAGTTGTGCAATCCTTCCTGGATAAATTTGAATCCCACCCAGATAATCCCCGTGAAGCAAGATATGCCCTCGGGTTATTTGGCTATACTTCTTATGATGCCGTAAATAATTTCGAAACCATCAAACTGACTCCACAAAAAAAGCCTGATGAGGAAATCCGGCTGCCATTAATCCGGTACAGATTGTACCAGTACGTAATTGCGATCAATCATTTCACTGATGAACTGTTTCTTTTGGAAAACCATTTCCCCGAAATAGAATCAAGAGTGGAAGATGTGCTTTCCCTCATCCAAAGCAAAGACATCCCGCAATATCCTTTTGAGTTAAATGGAGAAGAAATTTCTTCTATTTCAGATGAAGCATATATGGAAATGGTGAAGAAAGGAATTCAATCATGCCGTATGGGAGATGTTTTTCAGATTGTTTTAAGCAGAAGGTTCAGCCGGAAATTCCTTGGCGATGAATTCAATGTATACCGCGCATTGAGAATGATCAACCCTTCCCCTTATCTGTTTTATTTTGATTATGGAAACTACCGGTTAATGGGATCTTCCCCGGAAGCACAGCTTGTGGTAAGAAATGGAAAAGCCACGCTTCACCCCATTGCAGGCACTTTCAGAAGAACCGGTACGGAAGAAAACGATGCAAAAATTGCTGAAGAATTACTAAATGACTCTAAAGAAAATTCCGAACACGTAATGCTGGTAGACCTTGCCAGGAATGACCTGAGCAGATCCTGTTCGGATGTTAAAGTGGAAAAATTCAGAGAAGTGCAATACTACTCTCATGTAATTCACCTGGTAAGTGAGGTTTCGGGAATTTTACAACCGGAAGCCAAAACTTATGAACTGTTTGCCAATACCTTTCCCGCGGGCACGCTCAGCGGAGCCCCTAAAATCAGGGCTATGGAACTGATTGCTGAATATGAACCTGTATCCAGAAATTATTATGGAGGTGCTTTGGGATATTTAGGTTTTGATGGTTCCTGCAATCATGCCATCATGATCCGCTCGTTCCTAAGCATGGGCAATACATTGTATTATCAGGCAGGAGCAGGGGTAGTGGTAAACAGCATCCCCGAAAACGAATTACAGGAAGTAAATAATAAACTAAATGCTTTGAAAACTGCATTGATAAAGGCAGAAGACATCGGCAAATAAGATCAGTATGAAAATTTTAATACTAGATAATTACGATTCCTTTACTTACAACCTGGTTCATCTGGTGGATAAGCTGACTTCCGAACCGGTAGAAGTATACAGAAATGATAAAATCCCAATCGATGAAATTTCGGCTTATGATAAAATCATCCTTTCACCCGGACCGGGTCTTCCGAAAGATGCGGGCATCATGCCGGAGGTAATTCAAACATATGCAAAAGAAAAACCCATTCTGGGTGTATGCCTTGGGCACCAGGCAATAGGGGAGGCTTTTGGCGGAAAGCTGATTAACCTGAAAGAGGTTTACCATGGTGTAGCCACTCCAATCCAAATAATTGAAAGAGCGGAAAACAAGGATATATTTCAAAACCTTCCCAATGAAATATTAGCAGGAAGATACCATAGCTGGATTATTGCCGATGAAGACTTTCCCGATGACCTGATTGTCACCTCAAGGGATTTAAACGGACAGATCATGAGCATAAGGCATAAAACTTATCCCTGCTTTGGTGTACAGTTTCATCCTGAAAGCGTGCTCACTCCTGAAGGAGAAACAATTTTAAAAAACTGGATAGCATTATAGAATAGTCATGAAAAAAATTCTGCAACATTTATTTGAGCATAAAACACTTTCCAGGGAAGAAGCCCGACAGGTGCTGACAGACATCTCAACAGGGAAATACAACGATCATGAAATAACCGCCTTCATAACGGTATACATGATGCGCAGTATTACTATTGCAGAACTGGAAGGGTTCAGAGATGCTCTTTTGGAGCTTGCGGTAAAAACCAACCTGGGAACAACTGATGTAATCGATATAGTAGGAACGGGGGGCGATGGGAAAAACACTTTTAATATTTCCACCCTGGCTTGTTTTATTGTGGCAGGCGCGGGAAAGCAGGTAGTCAAACATGGCAATTACGGAGCTTCTTCTATTAGCGGCGCTTCCAATGTAATGGAAGAATTGGGGTATAAGTTTTCCAACAACAGCGACCTGCTGAAAAAAGAATTGGAATCGGCAGGTATATGCTTTTTACATGCTCCTTTATTCCACCCTGCGTTAAAGGCAGTTGCCCCTATCAGAAAAAATCTGGGTATTAGATCCTTTTTCAATATGTTGGGGCCTGTGGTGAATCCGGTATCTCCCAAAAATCAGATTATTGGCGTATATAACCTTGAAATGGCAAGAGTATATACCTACCTCCTGCAAAAATCCGGCAATGCATTTACCATTGTACATGCGCTGGATGGATATGATGAAATTTCACTTACCGGAGATACCAAAATCATTACCAATAAAGGTGAATTTGTTTTTTCACCTGAAGCAATTGGAAAAAGAATGGTTAGCCCTTCCGATATATACGGAGGAAACAGTATTAAAGAAGCTGCAGATATTTTCAGAAAAATCATTTCAGGAAAAGGAAGCTGGGCACAAAATGCAGTGGTGCTGGCAAATGCTGCAGTTGCATTACATACAACAGGGGAATTTTCATCTTATGAGGAAGCGTATTTAGCAGCAGTAGAAAGCCTTGAATCCGGAAAAGCATTGAAAGCATTGGAAACATTATTGACGGTTAATCAAAAAAATCATTCATGAATATTCTTCAGACCATAATAGAACACAAACAAGCAGAAATTGCTTCCGCAAAGCAAAACCTGCCGGAGGAACATCTTCTGAAGTCTCCATTTATGAAAAGGCCATTGGTATCTTTAAAAGAATCCCTGACAGATAAAAGGCTTACAGGTATTATAGCGGAATTTAAAAGGGCATCCCCTTCAAAAGGGGAAATTCACCCTAATGCTATAATAGAACCTGTTATTGGAGGTTATGCCCGCTATGGAGCTACCGGAATTTCAGTCTTAACGGAAACCAAATTTTTTAAAGGCTCTATTGAAGATTTCTGCAGAGCCAGAGCTGCAGCACCCAATGTTCCACTGCTTAGGAAAGATTTTATCATAGATGAATACCAGATTCTGGAATCTAAGGCAATAGGAGCAGATGTAATCCTGCTGATTGCCGCATGCCTTTCTAAAGAAAGGACAGCTGAGCTTGCTAAATATGCACATTCCCTGGGGCTGGAAGTGTTACTTGAAATCCATGACGAATCTGAACTCGGCCACCTAAATGAACATATAGACATAACCGGTGTGAATAACCGAAATTTAAAGGATTTTACTGTAGATATTTCCATTTCCAGGAAGCTTTCCACTCTTTTACCTGATTATATGCCTAAAATATCCGAAAGCGGAATCAGCCATACGGATGCAATAACAGAGTTGAAAAAATCTGGATTTTCAGGATTTCTGATTGGGGAGCATTTCATGAAGGTAAATAACCCTGTAGAGGCATTTTGCAATTTTACCCATGCCATATCCTTAAAAGCTTAATTAACAGTATCATGAAAGTAAAGGTTTGCGGGATAACGGATAAAAACCAAATGATTTCCCTGCCGGAAACCGGGGCGGATTTTGCCGGTTTTATATTTTATCAGGATTCTCCGAGATATGTATTGAATCATTTGATTCATGATGACATCAGAAATTTTTCGGAAATCAGTAAAGTGGGGGTATTTGTAAATGCTTCCCCCGAAGAAGTGATATACACATCCAAATCCTGCAGGCTTGATTTTGTGCAGCTGCATGGAGAGGAAAGTCCGGATGACTGCAGAAAAATCGCCATGGAAGTTCCTGTGATAAAAGCATTCAGAATAGCAACCGAAGAAGACGTCTTTAAAACAGTTGAATATGAAGATGGAGTTTCCCTATTTCTTTTTGATACAAAAGCAAATGTATACGGGGGCACCGGAAAAAAATTCACCTGGAGCCTTATGGATCATTATAAAAGTTCCAAACCCTGGATGCTTAGCGGAGGGATTAATGCTTCCGATACAGATGCTATTTTGGAATGGATAGCTACAACAAACAGAAAAAATTTATTCGCACTGGATATTAACAGCTGTTTTGAAACAAAACCGGGGATAAAAGATCTTGAACTGGTGAAAAAATTTATATCGACCATTAAAAAATCTTTCATATCATGAACCCAACCATCAATTACAGGGATCCTGATGCATACGGGAGGTATGGCATTTTCGGCGGAGCATATATACCCGAAATGCTCTATGCCAATGTTGAGGAATTAAAGAATAATTATCTGAAGATTATTCAGAATGAAGATTTTCAGGCAGCGTTCAGGAGCTTACTGAAAGACTATGCAGGAAGGCCAACTCCGCTGTATTATGCCCAAAGATTAAGTGATAAATATGGCGCTCATGTTTATTTAAAGCGCGAAGACCTTTGTCATACCGGCGCTCATAAAATCAATAATACCATCGGTCAAATTCTCCTGGCAGAAAGACTAGGCAAGAAAAGGATAATTGCTGAAACCGGAGCCGGACAGCATGGAGTAGCCACCGCCACCGTTTGCGCCCTTAAAGGCTTGCAGTGCATCGTATATATGGGAGCGAAAGATATTGAAAGGCAGGCTCCGAATGTGGCCAGAATGAAAATGTTGGGGGCAGAAGTGGTAGCGGCCACATCCGGAAGCAAGACGCTTAAGGATGCCACCAATGAAGCCATTCGCGACTGGATTAATCATCCCGAAGATACTCACTATATCATTGGAAGTGTGGTAGGCCCGCATCCATATCCCGATATGGTTGCAAGATTTCAAAGCATCATCAGTGAAGAAATCCAATGGCAACTGAAAGAAAAAACCGGAAACGATTTCCCCGATATGGTAGTGGCCTGCGTGGGAGGAGGAAGCAATGCTGCAGGAAGTTTTTATCATTATCTCAACCATCCTGAAGTAAAGCTTATTGCTGTGGAAGCCGGAGGAATGGGAGTGGATACAGGAAGGTCTGCAGCCACCACGGCCTTGGGCAGGACAGGAATTTTACATGGGAGTAAAAGCATAATCATGCAAACCGAAGACGGACAGGTAGTGGAGCCACACAGCATTTCAGCAGGGCTGGATTACCCCGGCATCGGGCCGCTGATGGCCAATCTTTACCATACAAAAAGAGCAACATTTCTGAATGCCACAGATGAAGAAGCATTACAAGCCGCTTATGAATTATCCAGAATGGAAGGTATCATACCTGCTCTGGAGTCGGCTCATGCAATTGCCGCTTTGAAAAAAATCACCTTAAAGCCAACCGACCGGGTGGTCATATGCTTAAGCGGAAGGGGTGATAAGGATATGGCAACTTATATGAAACAGCAGGAAAACGGTTAAAAACCTAAAAAGATGAGCAGATTAAAAGCATTATTCGAACATAAACCATCGGGTATATTAAATATTTATTGTACTGCAGGTTATCCTGAAAAGGACAGTACCATAAGAGTAATGCGGGCATTGCAAAACGCAGGAGCCGATATTATTGAATTGGGAATTCCATACAGCGATCCTCTTGCCGATGGCCCGGTAATTCAGGAAAGCAGTAAAATAGCTATCCGAAATGGAATGAGCATTTCTTATTTATTTGAACAGTTAAGGGATATGCGCAGGGAAATTCATATACCGGTATTGTTAATGGGATACCTCAACACGGTATTGCAATACGGATTTGAAAATTTCTGCAAATCTGCTTCAGAAGCGGGAGTAGACGGAATCATACTTCCCGACCTTCCTTTATGGGAATTTGAACAGGAATACGAATCAATAGTAAAAAAATACGAACTGGATTTTATATTCCTAATCACCCCCGGAACTCCGGTAGATAGGATCAGGCAAATGGATAAGGCAGGTTCCGGATTTTTATATGCAGTTTCTGCTTCCGCAACAACCGGTACGGATATCAGCGGAAAAATGGCAACAGATTATTTTTTAAAATTAAAATCCATGAATCTTAATCTTCCGGTTTTGATTGGTTTTGGGATTAAAGACAAGCAAAGTTTTCAAACGGCATGCAGTTTTGCTTCAGGTGCCATAATTGGAACCGCCTATATAAAATCTATTACCGATAAAGAAGATATTGAATCGGCAACAGCTAACTTTGTGCAATCAATCAAATCTTAATGAAAATAGCTATTATTCAATATAATGCTGGAAATATCCAATCGGTAGTATATGCCCTAAACCGTTTGGGTATAGAGCCGGTGGTGAGTGATGATATAGATACCTTACAGTCAGCCGATAAAATTATCTTCCCGGGAGTAGGGGAAGCCGGTAGTGCCATGGAATACCTTAAAGAAAAAGGTTTGCATAAGCTGATTCCTTCTTTAAAACAACCGGTTTTGGGAATTTGCCTGGGCATGCAGTTGCTTTGTTCATTTTCTGAAGAAAACAATACCGCTTGTCTGGGTGTATTTGATGCAGAGGTAAAAAAAATTTCAGCGCAAAATCTGAAAGTACCGCAAATAGGATGGAACACTATTGCTCCAACTAAAAACCCATTGTTTAAAAATATTGACAATCCTTCCTATGTTTATTTCGTACACAGTTTTTATGTTCCCCTTAATGATTATACCATAGCTAAAACATCATACGGAGATGAGTACAGTTCTGCCATCGCAAAAGGTAACTTTTTCGGCGTGCAGTTTCACCCTGAGAAAAGCGCAGCGGCAGGAGATCAGATATTAAAAAATTTCATTGAACTATAACCAAATTTAATGGAGATTATTCCCGCTATTGATATTATTGAAGGAAAATGTGTAAGGTTAACCCAAGGGGATTTTGGCCAAAAGAAAATCTATCATGACAACCCTCTTGAAATAGCAAAAAAATTTGAATCTGCAGGAATTCAAAGGTTGCATGTGGTAGACCTTGATGGCGCTAAAACGGGCAATGTTCAAAATTGGGATGTTTTGAAGCAAATTGCTTCACATACCGGTTTGAAGATTGATTTTGGAGGAGGTATTAAAGACCCGGAAACTGCAGGCAGGATACTGAATGATGGGGCATCATGGATTACTATCGGAAGCATGGCAGTAAAAGATCCGGCAACTTTTGACAGGATGATTGAAACTTTTGGTGCAAATAAAATTCTTTTGGGAGCAGATGTAAAAGACCATAAGGTAATGATTAGTGGATGGTTGGAAAAAACTTCCTTTAACATATTTGAATTCATAGAAGCACAAATAAAAAAAGGAATTAGTCAGATATTCTGTACCGATATTTCCAAAGATGGAAAACTTCAGGGTCCTTCCCTGGAATTATATGCAGAAATCATCGAAAGGTTTCCCGAACTTTATTTTATTGCCAGCGGGGGAGTGAGCAAAAAAGAAGACTTAGAGTTATTAAAAGCAATAGGATGTAAAGGGGCTATTGTGGGAAAAGCCATATATGAAAACAGAATATCTCTGGAAGAACTGGCTTCCTTTCATCAACAAAACATTTAAATGCAATGCTGACAAAAAGAATTATTCCCTGTCTGGATATAAAAAACGGCAGAACGGTGAAGGGAGTAAATTTTGAAAACCTTCGGGATGCCGGCGACCCTGTTGCCCTGGCGGCTTTATATGCAAAGGAAGGGGCAGATGAACTGGTATTTTTAGACATATCTGCTACTGTGGAAGGAAGAAAAACCCTGGCGGAACTGGTGAACAGGATTGCCATGGAAATTAATATCCCATTTACCGTTGGAGGGGGTATTTCTTCAGTAGAAGATGTTCGAACGCTGTTGAATAATGGTGCAGATAAAATTTCCGTGAATACTGCAGCTTTTAAAAACCCCGCCCTTATTAAAGAACTTGCAGGAGAATTTGGAAGCCAGTGTGTAGTGTTGGCTATAGATACCAGAAAAGAAGAAGACGGGGAATGGTATGTTTACCTGAATGGTGGTAGGACAAAAACTGAAACCAAATGTAAAGACTGGGCGGAGCAAGCGGTTCACCTCGGAGCAGGAGAAATTCTCGTCACTTCTATGAATCATGACGGAACAAAAAAAGGGTTTGCTCTGGATATTACGGGAACGCTGGCCCAATCGCTGAATATTCCTGTTATTGCTTCAGGAGGAGGAGGTAATGCCCAACATTTTGAAGAAGTGTTTACAGTAGCCCGTGCGGATGCAGCACTTGCTGCCAGCATTTTTCATTTCGGAGAAGTGTGCATAGCGGAACTCAAACAACATTTACACCACTCCGGAATACCGGTTAGATTATAGCAATATCCCAATCAGATGATGATAGCATTGTATATTCTTATAATCCTCCTGGTTTTGATGGTTTTCAGATATCTCAACCATAAAAACCTGCAAAGAAGGGAAGAGCGAAGGCAAAGGCTGGAAGAAAAGAAGGAAGAACTGTTAGAAATTCTTAAAAAATCTCAAAAAGTATCAGATTAGGAAAATGAAAGTTAATTTTAATAAATATACCGACGGACTGGTTCCTGCCGTTATCCAGGATGAAATCACCGAAAAGGTGCTGATGCTGGGTTTTATGAATGAAGAAGCATTGTACCGTACAATAGAGGAGGGAAAAGTATGTTTCTTCAGCAGATCAAAGCAAAGATTATGGACAAAAGGGGAGGAAAGTGGAAATTTTCTGTACACCCGATCGGTGGCGGCAGACTGTGACGAAGACACTCTTTTGATAAAAGTACGGACTGCAGGACCGGTTTGCCATACCGGTGCGGATACCTGCTGGAATGAAAAAAATGAAGTGGAGAATTTTCTTCCCTACCTTGAACAGGTAATTGAAGGAAGGAAAAAACAACCCAATGAAACATCATACATCAGCGGGCTTTTTGAAAAAGGAATCAACAAAATAGCCCAAAAACTTGGTGAAGAAGCTGTAGAACTGGTAATAGAAGCAAAAGATGAAAATGACGAATTATTCCTGAATGAAGCTGCCGATTTACTATTTCATTATTTAATTCTGCTAAAAGCAAAAGGGTTTTCCTTAAAGGATGTGCAGAAAATCCTGGAAAACCGGCATAAAAAATGAGCCCATGAAAGCATTATCTGTTTGCATAAGCATTTTCCTGTTCTTTGGAATTTCCTTATATGCACAAGATCAACCCAATTTTAAAATTCTGGGAGAAATTTCCGGTATTCACGACGGCACTCCAGTGTGGCTGATTGATTTTGAAGAAAATCCCGATACACTGGCATCTGCCATAGCTTCGAAGGGAAAATTCTCCCTGGAAGGATATATTGAAGAAGCAGACCTTTACAGGATAATAATTCCTTTAACCGGACAGGAAACAAGAGTATTCCTGAGCCCGGGAACACTTAATATCAGAGGAGACATTCATCAACCTGAAAAGTTCGAATTTACCGGTTCATCCGTTCAAAACGATTACCTGGCCTTCGATTCTATTTTCACCCCCATGTATAACCGATTAAATGAATTGGTAAGGCAATTAAACAATACCAGAATTGAAAGCCGTGAAGATCCGCTCTTTCAGAAATACCTTTTAGAAATCAATCATACTAAAACCACCCTTCAGGAATTTGTAAAATCAAGAAATAACTCTCCGGTAAGTGCTTTTGCATTGTTGGTTACCAGCACAATTGAAGAAGACCCATTTGTTTTACAAAAGAATTATAACCTGCTTACAGATGCTGCCAAAAATTCTTTATACGGAAGAATTCTGGGAGAAAAAATTGAGGATGATTTAATTGGCCAGGTGGGTACTCCAGCACTTTCTTTCCAACAGGAAGATACAGCAGGGAATATGGTTAGCTTCGACCAGTTTAAAGGTAAATATGTGCTGATAGATTTCTGGGCAAGCTGGTGCGGCCCATGCAGGGTTGAAAACCCCAATGTGGTTAGCGCTTATCATAAATTTAAAGACAAGAATTTTACTGTATTGGGCATATCGCTTGACAGGTCCAGAGAAGCATGGTTAAAAGCCATCAGGGATGACCGGCTTGCATGGACACAACTCAGCGATTTACAATATTGGAACAATGCAGTATCTACTATGTATAAAATTACCGCTATTCCTCAAAACCTGTTGGTAGATCCCAACGGAATCATCATTGCCAAAAATCTCAGAGGGGAATTGCTTCACGAAAAACTCTGTGAAATACTGGGATGTGATTGACACTAACCTGAATGGATATACTATTTTTATAACCGTCAAATTTTTATGAATATGGGTCAGCTCACAGGTAAAACAGCCATTGTCACCGGAGCCGCTTCCGGAATAGGAAAAGAAACTGCCATACTTTTTGCCAAAGAAGGTGCAAAAGTAACTGTCAGCGACATTCAGGAAGAACAGGGCCGGGAAGTGGTTAAAGCCATTAAGGATGCAGGAGGAGAAGCGATTTTCGTGAAAGCCGATACAGCAATTGCACAGGATAACAAACAACTGGTGGAAGCTACCATTAAAGCTTTCGGATCATTGCATATTGCAGTAAACAATGCAGGCGTGGGGAGTGCATTTGCCAAAGTTGCCGATGTGGAAGAAAAAGACTGGCAAAGAGTGATAGATATCAACTTGTCGGGTGTATTCTACGGAATGAAATATCAGATTCCTGAAATGATCAAATCGGGAGGTGGCAGTATTGTGAATGTTTCTTCTATCCTTGGTCAGGTAGGGTTTCAGGGTTCTTCAGCTTACGTAGCATCCAAGCACGGAGTGGTAGGACTTACCAAAGCAGGGGCACTAGACCATGCACAGGATAATGTTCGCATAAATGCCATCGGCCCGGGATTTATCTATACCGGATTGGTAAATGAAGACACCCTTGGAAAGGAAATGATTGCCGAACTGGAAAAGAAACATGCGCTCAACAGGTTGGGACATGCACAGGAAGTGGCTGCCTTAATCCTGTTCCTGGCCTCAGATGCATCTTCATTTATAACAGGATCCTATTATCCGGTAGACGGCGGATATCTTGCTTTTTAATATCTGGGATACTATTATTAAATAAAAATGCCCATGTAAAAATCATGGGCATTTTTTGTGGAGTGACTCTTTTATTTCTAAAATTTAAATCCAACGGTAAGCACAGCCCAACCATTGCTGTCTTTAATATTGGCCAGTACATTCTCTCTTGGCGGATCTACTCTGTAAGGAACATGCACGTCTTTGTTTAATGGATGTACATACGTCAGGTCCACAAACATGCCTTTGTGCCTGTAGCCCACGCCTCCGCTGATATTCATTTTTCTGGCCTTAAGGTTTTCAGCGTCTTTATAGGGATTGCCATAATATGCAAAACCGAGCCTGGTCATAAAAGTCTGAAATTTCATTTCTCCTCCCAGTCTGACATTCACCGCAGGCTTGTAAATCTGCTTCACAGTGGCATTCAGATCATCAAAAAATCCTTCCATGGAAAAGTCGGCATCGGGCAAAGCAAACTTGCTCCCTTTATAAGATACATATTCGATATCAGCAGAAACAAACCCTCTTTGTTCACTGATATTTTCAGAAGGATTCAACACCAATGCTCCGGATAGGATAAACTTCCATGGGGTGGTTAAGTCGTATTTATATTCCGGATTGTCGCCACCCAGCAATTCTGAAGCTTCTACCCTGAATACTTTATTGCTGCCCGGGGCTGCATCAATATCTGTTTCCATTGTAGCGGAAAACTTATCGGTTAATGCATACAGGGTAGGAGTGTGTACGGCTAAACCAAGCCTTAAATTATTTACCGGCCGGGCAATAATTCCCAGCTTTGCATTAATACCCATTCCTTTGGAAGAAAAGTCTTCCGTATAATTAGAATAACTGAATTCGTTGTTTCCCGTACCGTGGAAATCAGATTCTGCATAATAGGATTTCCTGGAATAATTTACGATAGGCAGGCCAATGGTTCCTCCAAGGTAAAATTTATCGCTGTTATTTGCGGCAAAACTGAAAGCAGCTTCTGTAATTCCCCCGGAAGTGACAATGCGTTGCTCCTGATTTAAAATACCGGCTTCTTCTGCCCTTGAAATTACTGTAGAACTCGTTCCGTCGTTAACAATATCCACGAGATAGGTATAAAGCCCCATTTTCGTAAGTAGAGAAAGATTACTGTTGAGGGCATCATTAATGATGTCTTCATCGGATTTCCCTGGATAGGCCTCTCTCTGGCCAACGTAGTAATGATAAAATTCGTTGGCCATGGATTCGGAATATGAACTGTAATCGTTCACTCCTTTATAAAAAATTTCTCCGTTAAAATTTGCAGTTCGGTTGATGGCCAGGCTGAAAGTTTTATTTGCCCACTTGCTGTAAGGATCATAACTAGTCCAAACCACCCCTGTGGTTCCCAAATGGAACTTAGGGCTGCTACCGGCTTTATTATTTTCTCCCAAAAAATTTCCTTTACTGCTGATAAACGAAAGCCCCGGTGATATTACAAATTCCCCGCGTTTGTATACCCCCATACCCGCTGGGTTCACAAAAGCAGAAGTAATATCCCCTCCCAAAGCTCCGCTTGCACCACCAATAGCTTGTTGCCTTGCAGTTCCTGAAGGCACATTCCAGGTCATTCTCAAGGCATCTTCAGGAACCTGGGCCATGGAGAAGGTTGCCGAAAAAATTGCGGTAATTCCTAAAAGTATTTTTTTCATATTATTTCCTGTCAGTGAAAAATGAGCATAAAAAGAGGAAATAAATTCTGGGGTAATCCAAACTTATTTCCTCTCATAAAAAGTTTCCGGCAGTTAGTTGTCTCTCGAAGGCCTTGTTACTCCTCCGCTTCTCGACGGAGCCGGTGAAGAGGGTGCAGATGGTGTAACCGGCCTGTTGTTATTGGAAGGAGGGGTATAAGTCCTTTCAGGACGCGAATTGGAACCTTGATTATAACGGGGTTGGGTAGGGCTGCTGTTATAATCCCTGCCTGAACTCCGTGTATTCATATTGTTATTGGTCCTGTAATTCGTATTGTTATATTTATTGACACTGTTGGTATTTCCGGGGGTTACCACCGATCCTGTCCTGTATTGGGTATTGGTATAAGATTCAGGACGAAGGTTCCTCACGTTGTTATAAATAACCGGATTGGTCTTAGGACTGATAATTACAGTATGCGGATAATAAGGATTGTAATAGTTATTCCACATCCAGTAATTGTTAAAGCTGGAATAGCTCCAGGGGTTGTAATACATTCCCCAACTTAAACCGGGATAACCATACCCTAATCCGTAACCTCCGTATCCCAAACCATAGCCGTAACCGAATCCCGGGGCAAAACCGGGTCCCCAGCCATAGTAATAATCATCAAAATACGACCAGCGCATCCTGTTGCCTACCATCAGCCTCAGATACCTGTCTTCTGCATAATCGTAATAATTCTGGTTCCTGGAATGATTATACCCACCGTATCTTTCTGCGCCACTTCCACTTCTGCCTTCCTGATATACAGCTCCCGCACCGTAGGATTCAGGCTGCGGAGCATAGTAAATATCATCGGGAGTATCTCCGGAACGATATACGGAAGCACATCCGGTAAGGGATGCCACTGCTGCCGTGAAGATAAGGATGCGTAGATAGTTCATTATGATAAGTTAAGTAATTACAATAATCAGGCAAGTAATTATTACTTTTGCTGCTGTCGGATTAAAGTTAGCCAAACCGGGGAGAAAATCCTTGTTTTTTATGTTAAAAATCACTGAATTCCATCGGGTTGACATTAACCTTCCGGCTTAATCATTAGAGGTTGAATTCCTCTTAAACGTTGCAGGATTTTTTAAATTTTAATTTTTATTATGAGTAAGGAAATTACTTCAAGAGAACAGGATTATTCGCAATGGTATAACGACCTGATCATAAAAGGCGAACTGGCAGATTATTCCGCGGTAAGGGGTTGTATGGTAATAAAACCCTACGGTTACGCTTTATGGGAAAATATGCAGCATGCCCTGGATAAAATGTTTAAGGATACCGGGCACGTAAATGCTTATTTCCCGCTGTTTGTTCCTAAAAGCCTTTTTGAAGCTGAAGAAAAAAATGCCGAAGGGTTTGCCAAGGAATGTGCCGTGGTTACCCATTACAGGCTGAAAACCGATCCCGAAAAAAAGGGTTCTTTGATAGTAGATCCTGAATCAAAACTGGAAGAAGAACTGATTGTAAGGCCTACCAGTGAAGCTATCATCTGGAATACTTATAAAAAATGGATACAATCCTACCGCGACCTGCCAATTCTGATTAATCAATGGGCAAATGTGGTGCGCTGGGAAATGCGTACAAGATTATTCCTGAGAACTGCAGAATTCCTCTGGCAGGAAGGTCATACTGCACATGCCACAAAAGAGGAGGCAGTTGAAGAAGCACGAAAAATGCTGGAAGTATATGCCGATTTTGCCGAAAACTGGATGGCTCTGCCGGTAATTAAAGGAGTAAAATCTGAGCAGGAAAGATTCGCCGGAGCCGTTGATACCTATTGCATTGAAGCCCTGATGCAGGATGGAAAAGCCTTACAGGCCGGAACATCCCATTTCCTCGGACAAAACTTTGCCAAAGCATTCGATGTAAAATTCTCCGATCAGGAAAACAAACTTGATTATGTATGGGCTACCAGCTGGGGAGTGAGCACAAGGCTCATTGGTGCTTTAGTAATGGCACACAGCGATGACGACGGATTGGTGCTTCCTCCCAAAATTGCTCCTATCCAGGTGGTAATTGTACCTATTTACAAAGGGGAAGAAGGAAAGAAAAAAATTGATGAAAAAGTAGCCGATATTATCAACCATCTTAAATATGCAGGTATCAGGGTTAAATACGATAATGCCGATAATGCACGCCCCGGATGGAAGTTTGCCGAATATGAGAAAAAAGGAGTGCCGGTAAGAATTGCCATTGGTGAACGCGATCTGGAAAACAATTCAGTGGAAGTAGCCAGAAGGGATACCAAAGAAAAACAAACGATTTCCATTACAGACCTGAATATTTCAATAATTGAGTTGCTTGATGATATTCAAACCAATATGTTCAACCGTGCGAAATCTTTCCGCGACAGCATGATTACAGAAGTGAACAGCTGGGATGAATTTAAAGATACCTTAGAGAAAAAAGGCGGATTTATCAGTGCCCACTGGGATGGTACTGCTGAAACGGAAACCAAAATTAAAGAGCTTACAAAAGCTACCATTCGTTGCATTCCTTTTGACAGGAAAGAAGAAAAAGGGCAATGTGTATTTTCAGGGAAACCAAGTGAAGGTAGGGTATTGTTCGCGCAAGCTTACTAATAATTATTATTATCAGTTTTTCAAGGGCAGACAATCTGCCCTTTTTTATTTTTCATGCATGAAGAAACTTGAAATTTTAATAAAATATCTATATTTTACTCTTAAATAACCATTTACCCAAAACTCTAAACCTATTTCAACAATGGAACAACAATCTGACATCTTTGGATTAAATCTTGACCATCAAACTCAGCAATACCTTGCCGAAACCGCAAAATGGGGAAAATTCCTTTCCATTATAGGTTTTATTTTAATTTGCCTCCTGGTAATAGCCGGTATTTTTATGGGTTCTGTCATGGCCACCCTTTCTGAATATAATGAATTAGGAGTTATTGGCGGAGGGGCATTTTCAATGATTTACATTACCGGAGCATTAATTTACTTCTTCCCAACATTTTTCCTTTACAAATTTTCTTCCGCCATGCAGGTGGCATTAAGAAATTCCGATCAGCAACAATTAACAGAATCATTTAAAAACCTGAAATCGTGTTTTAAATTCATCGGAATTTTAACGCTGATAATGATTGGAATCTATGTACTGATATTTATGTTTGGAATTATAGCAGGTGCTGCATCAGCATTTTAAATAATGCCCGGGAAAGATTATTTTTAATTTCACATTAATAATAATCGCAGCTTACTAGGTGAAGTTAAGCTGCGATTTTTTTTGTTTTATAAAGAATGCTTTAATCTGTTTGGGTATAATAATTATAATCCTTCAGCAACTTTACCAAAAATTCATAATTGTCCCTGTCGTTATCAATATTTAAGTTTTGACGGATCTTGTCTGCAATCCTTGCTGCCAGATCATCGTCATTGTTCTTTTCTATAACCTGGATAAAAGATTTGAGTGTATTAATATCTCTGTCTGATAACTTCATAACCTGCGGATAGGATGGGGTATAGTTTTCTTCTATTTCCACAAATACAGTATCCTCCCAACTGGATTGCTGATGATTGTTAATGACCATAGTACCTGCCGCCAGGTCGCCCAGCCGTTGAGAGCGAGAGGTAAATACCACCGATAAAAATCCTAATAATGAAAAAACAAAGGTGTACCAGGGTAGTTGTCCCAATAGTATAAGCATCAGAATAATAAACGGGAAATCTACCAACCGGAATGACCACCTTATAAGATATTGAGAAAAAGTAGGCTGCCCTCCGTCTGCTGAAATCACTTTTATACCCATCAATATTTTGCCCGGGCTTTTACCATTATTCAGCCATTCAAAACCAAGATGGTAAAATAATACCGGTAAAGAAACAAAAAGGACCTTCAACCCATATTCATTGTTGTAAATAAAAATTGAATCTACCAGATATACATACAACCAACAAATCATCAGGTCAATCACCCAGGCCACAAACCTTTTAAAAAAAGTAGCCAGATTGAATTCCACTTCAATATTAAAACCTGTATCCAGTTTGGCAACAGACATACGAATTACTTAATTGTGAAATTAATTGAATTAGTATTAAATTAAAACCCATAATTCAATGTTTTGAGAGAAGGTTTTTTTATAAGAAAGAACATCGAAAAATGGAAGAAATTCCAAAAAGAGCCATCTTCGTATCCTGATGAGATGGCAGAGCAGTTTATTGAACTGATTGACGACCTGGGGTATGCGAAAACCTATTATCCCGAAAGCAGGTCGGTTAAATACCTGAATGCTTTAACCTCAAGGGTTTACCTGAATATTTACCGGAATAAAAAAGAGAAAGGTTCAAGGATTATTCAGTTCTGGAAAACTGAATTGCCGCTGATTATTAAAAAACACAAATCCTCTTTATTTTGGTCGATGATACTTTTTCTGGCCTTTTCCATAATCGGCATCGTCTCTACCCTTCACGACCAGAGTTTTGTAAGAGGGGTATTGGGTAATGCCTATGTTAACATGACCGAAAGCAACATTGAAAAGGGCGATCCATTTGGAGTATATAAAAGCGAAGACCCTTTTGAAATGTTCATTTCGATAGCCTTGCACAATACCAAAATAGCCTTTCAAATGTTTGTATGGGGCATCACCGGAGGTATTGCAACAATATACCTATTGTTTAAGAACGGCGTAATGGTTGGAACTTTTCAAACCTTCTTTTTCCTCAAAGACCTCGGGTGGCAATCTGTTCTGGTGATCTGGATCCACGGAACATTGGAAATTTCAGCTATCATTATTGCCGGAGGAGCAGGGCTGATATTGGGCAGAGCAGTCTTATTCCCGGGTACATTTACCAGATTGGATTCTATAAAATCAGGAGTAAAGGAGGGTATCAAGCTCATGTTTGGGTTAATACCGGTATTTATCGCAGCCGGTTTTTTGGAAGGTTATGTAACCAGGTTAACGTCCATGCCGGTCTATATAAGTTTGTCCATTCTTCTGGGATCCTTTTCGTTTATCATATGGTATTTTATTATTTATCCCGAAAAGGTATTTACTAAACAGATAAAAAATTTAAAAAGGGAATGAGGCATTTATACTTTCTATTAGCAATCATGCTTCCGGTAGGCTTCATTCCCACAGGGATGCTTGCGCAGGTTCCCCAGACTCCTCCTCTTTCCTCCGAAATTTTAATGGAAGAGCCAGCCGAGGATTTAAGTGAACTTTCCGGTAAAGTTATTACCGGGATTATGGAAAATCATTCACCCAATCCGGGAAAAATTCCTGAACATTTTTTTCTTGAACAAAAAGAAAAAAAAGAATTCAAATATGCATCCGATCCCGATTACTGGATGTCGTTCAGAAAAGAAAAGGGAATGGCAGTACCAAATAAGGCATGGGATATGCCGGATTCCGGACCCTACCAAACCCTTGTGTTGGTATTTTTTATTGCCCTGGCATTCATAATCACCTATTTCTTCCTGAAAAAAGGATGGATATTCAAAAATACATCCGTAAAAGCGATTCCTGTTAGTAAGGATTTTACTGAAGAAAACCTGGACAATTTGGATGAAAGGTTGAAAACTGAAGAACAATCTGAAAGATTTAGAAATGCCGTAAGGATATTGTTCCTTAAAGTGATGGACAAACTTCGTCAAAAGGATATGATTACCTACCGGCAAAAATATACGAATACCGATTACCGGCTTCAGTTGAAGGATCATAGTGTATATCCTGACTTTGACTATATTGCCCGGATATATGAATTTATCTGGTATGGTGAAACAAATATTTCAAAAGAACAGTATCGGGCAATAAAAGAACAGTTTAAAAAATTGGAAGCAGTCATTTGAGCCAGAAAATTGCCATATTATATATTTTCGTGTTTGCATCGGCTTATCTGTACTCATGCGGGAAACGCCCTCCGTATTTCAGTCTGTATAAGGAAGATAAAAAAGCATTTGGAACCTATATTGCCAATAAAGGAATTCAATCGGCATTTCCGGAGGCCGGATATATTATAACGGACAAATCTCCATATTTACATGAATCCGGGGGCCAGGAAGGGAAAGCAGGAATTCAGGATTACAATACCGGAAATGGAAAGGTATTTTTCCTTATTCACAGGGAGTTAAAATATTTAAGTAAGGAGGAAGCTTATAGTTTGATAGCATTTGCAGAAGAAGGGAACCAGCTCTTTCTTTCTGTTGCGAATTTTCCGGAAGAATTAGAAGAGGCCCTGAACTTGAAAGTCATCTCCGACATTCTGAATTACCCGGATTCCCTCTCTTTGTATTTATTGCATCCATTAACCGGTGATACTTTAAATTTTAATTATCCGGCTTACAACTTTGACGCTTACTTTTATAATCTTAATTCCTTTGTTAGAAATAACCTGGAAATTCTTGGCTGGAACAGGAACTTCCATCCCAATTTTATAAAGTTGAATTATCCATCGGGGGGAGCCATATTTATTCATCTGGCTCCTGCGGCATTTACCAATTATTTTCTTTTACATAAGAATAATGATCAATTCCTGAACCTGGCCATTGCCCACATCCCCGACAATCCGGATATGATTTTCTGGGATGAGTATTTTTTATATAAATACCCTCAGGGTTTAGCCGGAGAATTTTCTGCACTATCCTTATTTAAAAATCATGAAATTTTAAAATGGGCATATCGCCTGGCCATTGGTATTTTATTATCATTGGTAATTTTAGAAACTGCCAGACGACAAAGAATTATTCCTGTACGGAAACCCATTGAAAACACCTCACTGAATTTCATTACAACTATTGGGAAATTATATTTTCAAAATAAGAACAACAACGACATTGGATATAAAATGACCCTTCAGTTTATGGATTATGCAAGAAACAAATACCAGGTTTCAGGCAATGAACTGAACAGTGATTTTATCAGAAGGCTTTCGGAAAAATCAGGATATGATAAAAAGGCGCTGGAAGAAATTGTTTATTATACCAAATTAATCAAAGACATTCCAAATGTATCTGATGAGTTACTGTTGGAATATCATCAGCTTATTGATGAGTTTTATAAATATCATTAAACATGGAAGAAAATATTTTCGAACAATCGGCAGAAATGGAAAGGTTGAAAGAAGCCGTTGAGAAGCTTAAATCATCTATAGCCAGGCTGGTGGTAGGGCAGGAGGAAATGGTGGAACTTCTTTTGGCGGGATTACTGGCAGATGGCCATGTACTGATTGAAGGAGTACCCGGGGTTGCCAAAACTTTAACGGCTAAACTTCTCAGCAAATCCCTGGCTATTGAATTTTCACGAATACAGTTTACCCCCGACCTGATGCCTTCTGATGTATTGGGAACATCTGTATTCCATCCTAAGGAAGGAGACTTTCATTTTAAAAGAGGGCCGATATTCTCCAATATTGTACTCATCGATGAAATCAACCGCGCACCGGCAAAAACCCAGGCGGCATTATTCGAAGTAATGGAAGAAAGACAAGTAACTGCTGACGGCCAAACCTATCCTCTCGATGTTCCGTTTCTGGTGATAGCCACTCAAAATCCTATCGAACATGAGGGCACATATCAGCTCCCGGAAGCTCAACTCGACAGGTTCCTTTTTAAAATCAATGTAAGATATCCTAATGTGGACCAGGAATTTGCAATTTTAGAAAACTTTCATAAAAACAATCCCCATACGCTCCTCGACCACATAGAACCTGTTTTGTCTGCTACTCAAATTTTACAATTGAGAAGCATCGTAAGGGATATACGTGTGGAATCGCACCTGCTGAAATATATCGCCGAAATCGTACATCAAACCAGGGTGAACAAATCATTATATCTGGGTGCATCACCCCGTGCATCATTGGGAATTCTGTCTGCAGCCAAGGCTATTGCATCCATGAGAGGAAGAGATTTTATCATTCCTGAAGATATTGTTTTTACAGCTTATCCGGTATTAAGGCACAGGTTGGTATTAACTCCGGAAAAAGAAATGGAGGGTTTAACCACAGAAGATGTTATTGGCCAAATCATTTCAGGAATTGAAATTCCACGATGAAGAAAATTTATTACAAATACATTCATTCGCTTTATTTAAGCAAACTGTCTTATGCTATAGCTACAGCTTTAATCATAGGATTTCTGATGGCATACGTATGGTCGGTTATTTTTCCTGCTTTAAAATTTCTTACCTTACTTTTTCTTTTTTTAATGCTGATAGATTACCTGCTTCTTTACGTAGGTAAAACCAAATTAAAGGCAGAAAGAATTTTGCCTGTAAGGCTAAGCAATGGCGATGACAATCCTGTAGATATCCGAATTTCCAACCGGTATCCTTTTAAGGTGTTTGTAAAAATCATAGACGAAATACCGGAACAATTTCAAAAGCGCGATTTTGAAATTCATAGTCAGATTCCGGCGCATAGCAAATTTTCCACACGCTATTACCTCCGTCCCATTCAAAGAGGTGAATATCATTTTCATGACATTCACCTGCTGGCAAAATCGCCTTTAAGACTGGTAGTTCGCAATATTACCGAGCCAGCACAGGAAATGGTAAAAGTGTACCCGGCATTTCTGGAAGCAAGGAAGTTCGAAATGTTGGCTTTCACCTCCAGGCTAACGGAGTCAGGTAGCCGAAAAATCAGAAAAGTGGGAAACAGTCTTGAGTTTGAACAAATCAGGGAATATGTAACAGGAGACGATATCCGGGCTATAAACTGGAAAGCTACTGCCCGGAGTAAGCAATTGATGGTTAATCATTTCAATGATGAAAGAAGCCAGTCGGTTTACTGCTTAATAGACAAGGGAAGGGTAATGAAAATGCCGTTTAACGGAATGACCTTGCTGGATTATTCCATCAACAGTGCGGTGATGCTTTCAAGAATAATTTTGAATAAATACGATAAAGCCGGTTTAATTTGTTTTGATCATCAGGAGGCAAGCATTATACCTGCCGACCGAAAAAAAGTCCAGTTCAGCTTAATCAATGAAGCGCTGTATAATCAGCAAACGGATTACAAAGAACCGAATTACGAAAAATTATATGCTCAAGTTATAAGAAAAATCCGCCACAGAAGCCTGCTTATACTGTATACCAATTTTGAAAGCCTCTCCTCCCTTAAAAGACAGCTCCCCTTCATAAAAGGGCTTGCGGCAAGGCATCTGGTTTTGTTAGTGTTTTTTGAAAACACCGAAATCTCCGGCCTTATAAACCAACCGGTCAATGATATTGAATCGCTGTATATCAAAATCATTGCCGCCAAATTCAATATGGAGAAAAGAATAATTGTGAAAGAACTCCGAAATCATGGAATTATGACCCTTCTTACAAAACCTGAGCATCTGACTGTAAATGCCATCAACAAATACCTCGAAATCAAAGCCCGGCAGGCTATCTGATATTTTTCCATTAATTCCGCCTTCCGTATTACTTTTGCGGCAATGAAATCAAAATTTGAAGAAGGATACGTTTTTCTGATTGATAAACCACTCGGGTGGACTTCCTTTGATGTTATAAGAAAACTCAGGTCTGCTCTTAAAATCAAAAAGATTGGGCATGCGGGAACACTGGACCCTCTGGCTACAGGATTGTTAATTGTGTGTACAGGGAAATTCACCAAGAAAATTAACGAATATATGGCCCGTCAAAAGGAATATGAGGGCATTTTTACCCTGGGGGCAGTTACTCCTACTTATGATCTTGAAAGCGAGCCAGAAAATTTTCAGCCTTACGATCATTTAACAGAAGACCGGTTAAAACTCATTGCCCAAAGCATGACAGGCGAAATTTCCCAAATTCCCCCACAACATTCAGCCGTAAAACATGAGGGCAAAAGGGTATACGAACTTGCCCGAAAAGGTATTGAAGTTGAACTTAAACCTAGAACCGTAACGATCTACAGCTTCGAACTCCCTCATATAAAACTGCCTGAAGTACATTTCAAAATTGAATGTTCTACCGGCACCTATATCCGAAGCATGGCCAACGACTTCGGTAAAGCCGCCGGCTGCGGAGCCTACCTTAGCAAACTCGTCCGTACAAGAATAGGGGAGTATCATCTGAAAGATGCCATGTCGATGGAAGAAGTGTTGGAATTTATTCAAAAAGAAGGGAACTAAAGGCAAACCGGTTTTCGAATTTCGGTTGAGGATTTTTCAGAAAAGAATACATTACTGATTTATAAAGGCAAATAACAATTACTCGGAATTATAAATCATTTAATTAATTCCATTGATCGTTTTGTCCTCAATACATATTTAAATAGCAAAAAAAATTAATATGAAGAGGATTTGGTATGACTAAACTGGCCGGAAAGCACTACACCTATATTCCTTCCTTAAAAATTCGAAAAAAATCGTCCATCGTAAGTCGTCAATCGTAAATCAGAAAGGATATCCTATCCCCAGCTGAAACTGTCCGTTTTTAAGTTTTAAATCGTGAAACCAGCCCGGTGAACCGTTTGTGTTGAATGGGTCTTTTAATTTCCAGGCATAATCAAATCTTATCAGGAAGAAGTCGAGGTCGAACCTTAAACTAGTGCCTCCGGCAACTGCAAGGTCAGTATACAGCCTGTTGATATTAAATTCTGAACCTGCAAGGTTGGGATCACCTCCGGTATTTCTTCTCCATACATTTCCAAAGTCGGTAAATAAAGCAGATTGTACTTTCACCCCAAATAACCTTCCCAAATCAAACCGATATTCAATATTTCCTTCCAGCTGAATATCACCAAACCTGTCGAGCGAGAAATTATTATTTACAGTATCAAAATAGGTATTGCTTCCAAGGCCAAGTTGTCTGATTCTCCACGCGCGCATACTGTAGGGGCCGCCCCCGAAATAGGCTTTAAAGAAGGGCAGGGTATTTTTTCTGTCATTACCTAAAGTTCCGTAAGTAATGCCATATCCTCCGAATATTCTGAATGCCCAGGTAGAAGATGCCCTGTTGATATAATACTTATATTCGATGTTCCCTTTTAAAAAGCGATACAAATCACCTTCTGCCCACTGCCTAACCAATCCGGAAAGGGCTCCACTTTCTTCAAACCTTACCCGGAAAATGGAATTGTTGTTACCAATCGCTTTCATTACACTATAGGAAATTACTTGGCTTATGATTAATCCGTCGTTAAATGCATAGCGAACAGTGGGATTGGCATCTTCTATTCTCAGCAGGCTATCGGTTTTGTCAACTGCAGTATATTCAATGTTAAGCGGAATATATTGCCATGTTTTATTAATGGTATTGGATTCATTCCTCCTCATCCACTCATACCCCCAGGAACCGTTAAGCGATTTTGCCGTGAAAAAATTCCTCCTGTCGGTATAGGCAGCATATATATTGGCAATGGTTTTGGGAGAAGAAAATTTTTCAGGAGTTTTCAGGCCAAAAGGCAAAATAAATCTTGGTATGTAAATCGAATGGTTGATACTGGTTTGAGCCGTCTGCAATATTTTCGCTCCCAGTTCCACTCCCGTTCTCAGGTTGGTAGATGTTTGTATTCCTTCTCTGAAAGCATTTCTGTTATTCAGCCCCAGGTTTAGACCCACCCCGAAAAGATAACCTGTGGCCAAAACATCACTGGCATTCAGACTCGACTCTACGTCAATATTTAAACTATACTGTTTCATGGGGTAAAGCCTGATCACCGCATCCAGGAGGTTCACGGAATCTTTTCTTTCGTTCAGGTCGATAATCACCTGTTGCCAGGCGCCTATATTGTTGAAAGTATTGAGTGTCCGGAAATAATCGTTAACGCGGTACATCCCCCCAGGCTTCAGGAAAATGTTCCTTGCGATAAAAGGCTCTTTAAACTTCCCGGAATAAGAAATGATTTTGTATCCCTGCAAAAGGGTTTCGCGAGGATTGCCTGAACTGTCTCCAAAATAAGGATGATCGGGATATACGGTAATATCCCCAATGTAATATTTCTGCACAGAACTGCTATCGCGCGATGGCCTTTGCCGTATTGTTACATCAATGGTTGGCTTATCTCTCCTTTTGCTGAGAGAATCCAGCAACAACAACTGTTCAAACGGGTCCAAAAGAGGATTAATCAGGGCAGCAGCCACCGTATCATGTTCGGCTACCAAATCTTCTTTTGTTACTTTATAATATCCGTTATTGCGATAAAGGGTTAACAACCTGTCTAATTCTGATGATATGGCCGATAAACTATAAGGTTCCCCTTTTTTCAATAATGAAGCATCAATATGTTTTCCGGCAAGCTCCTGAAATTCGGGTGTGGATAGCTGATAGCCTATGGAATCCAACCTGTACACTTTCTCTGTATTCACCTGAAAACGGATATGTACCCTTTGCTGGTCTTTTATGGTATCAATATGATATTGCTCTTCAATATGGGCATTAAAGAATCCTCTTGAATTCAGGAGGGCGTGCATAAAGGATTTTGACCTGCTCAGGTAGGAGGTATCGAAAACAGGAGGATTATTCAGCCTGTAATAAAAAAAAGGGGGAATTATCCTTACGGCAAGAACAGTCCTGACTTTTAAACTATCATCCAGCTGATAATATAACTGATCTTTCAAATCGTGCTTAACATCTCCTTCCAGTGGTTCGGGGGAATGGATGTCAATTTCAGTCTTGTACACAAAAGGAGTATCCTTCTGATACCGGCGCGGCACTGTACAGGAAGCAAGAATGCATAAAAGAATACAGGAAAATATCCATCCCGATTTCCATAAATCACTAAATTGCCTGCCTGCTGCCATATTTTTTATTTCCCGATAGCATGTTGAGTAAATCGAAAGTCAAATATATTCAAAGTTTAAGCCACAAAAAACAGCGTGACAAGGATGCTGTTTTTGTTGCCGAAGGCCCTAAAATAGTAAAGGAACTTCTGGAAGAAAAAAATATTAAGTTAAAAGAATTACTGGCTACGGCAGAATTCCTTAACCGCCATCCTGAGCTGATGCTAAACACAGAAGGGGTGGTTCAGGAAATTTCCGGGCAGGAACTGGAAAAAATCTCTTTCCTCACCACTCCCAAAGAGGTTCTGGGAATATTTTCCCATCCAGAGTTTCCACCGTTTCAACAACCTGTAGGCATAACCTTAATACTGGATACCATTCAGGATCCGGGCAATATGGGAACCATTATTAGATGTGCCGATTGGTTTGGTGTTAAACATATTATTTGTACAAAAGATTCTGCAGATGTGTTTAATCCCAAAGTTGTCCAGTCTACCATGGGAAGCATTGCCCGGGTACAGGTCATGAGCGGAAATCCTTTAGAAACCCTTGAGCAGTTTCCCGACATTCCGGTTTTTGCTGCAACCCTTGATGGAAAACCAATAGGGGAGATTAGCATTTCCGAAAATTGTTTTTTGATAATAGGGAATGAATCAAAAGGTATCAGTAAGGAATTACTGCAGAAAGTGACCATGCAGGTAACCATTCCCGGGAAAGGAAAAGCAGAATCGCTGAACGCCGCTGTAGCAACCGGCATCCTCCTCAGCTGGCTTAGCCGATAACTATCTGAACGTGATGGCCTGAACAGGTTTGATTTTCTTCACGATTAATCCCGGCAGCAACAATACCAGCATACATACCACCAGTGTGCCCAGATCTACTGCCAGCACTTCCGACCAATGCAGGCTGACAGCCGCTTTGGATATGTAATAAAAATCTTCCGGAAGAGTTATGAATCCGTATTTTTCCTGAAGAAAGCAAATTACCAGGGCAAGAATATTGCCGAACACAATACCGCATAATGCAATTATGCTACCCTGAATAAGGAAAATTTTCTGCACCGAAAAATCGGTTGCTCCAAGTGCTTTAAGGATTCCCACCATCCGGGTCCTTTCCAAAACCAGAATAAGCAGACAGGTTATCAGGTTCAGGACTGCAATAGCAACCATTATGGCAATAACAATGGCGATGGTTTTGTTTTGTAATGCCAGCCAGTCGAAAATATTCGGATTGATTTCTTTGATGGTATTACTGTTTAAACCTAATGGCAGTTCATTATAAATATCATTGCTCAGCTCATCCATATCCTCATAATGGTGCAGGAAAATTTCATACCCCCCAATCTGATTTTCGTCCCAATCGTTTAATCTTTGTACCAGTTTCATATCGCACAAGGCGATCATCTTATCGTACTCTTCAATGCCTGTACTGTAAATTCCCGCAACAGTAAGTTTTCTGGGGCGGGGAGAACCTGTGGGCTGAATAAAATATACCAGTAACTGGTCATCGGGTTTTAGTTTTAACCGCCGTGCAATGGATGCGGAAATATTTATTTCATCGCTGTAACCGCTGTCAGTAAAATTCATCCACCGTCCTTCTACCAGAAAATTTTGAATATTGGAAAAATCATAATCCATTTCAATGGCTTTGAACATCACCCCCTCAATGGTTTCGGAGGTTTTTAATATGGCCGTCTTGGTAGCAAAGCCCTGTATGGTTTTTATAGCAGGAAATTTTTCTTTTAACAAAAGAATGGAATCGTTCTTTCTGATGGGAGTTTCTTCTGCAATGCTAACCCGAAGGTGATCATAATTCTGAATTCGGATATGCCCCCAAAAGCTGAAAATCTTTTCGCTTATGGTTTTTTGAAAGCCACCGGAAAAGGCAATTGCCAGAATCATTACCATTACGCTGATAATGGTTGCACCAATAGACAGCCTGATGATAAATCTGGAAAATGCCCTTTGCTGATTAAAAGCCAGTCTTTTTGCTATAAATCCGTATACATCCACAATCAGGAAGTTTTAATAGAAACAAATGTAATAAATGCTTGCCGGTAAATGGAATTTGAACGAAAGGAAATACTAAATTGCATTAAGGGAACCACGTTATTAAAACTTTAACCTGCCGCTGATATTTTTATTCATAACTTTCCATCAAAACAGCATTGCACATTTTTTAAATAATGAAATACCTCTTAACATTTCCGGTTGTGTTGCTTTTCCCTTTCCTGCTGAATGCCCAGCTGGAAGAAAAAGTTTATATGGAAAACATTCGTTCTGTACAACTGCATTTCAAAGGCAATCAATTAGGTTTTCCCCTGATAAGGCTGCATACAGGGGAACAACTGGAACTGCATTTCGACGACCTGGATGGAGGAATTAAAAATTACAGTTATACTTTTCAGTTATGCAATGCCGACTGGACTCCTGCAATAATCAGCAGCTTTGATTACATCAGAGGGTTTACTCAAAACCGGATTACACAGTACAGGGTTTCCAATTATGCGCTGACAAAATACACACATTACCAGGCTGAATTTCCTGATAGAAATATGATGCCCACACGATCAGGAAATTATCTGTTGAAAGTGTTTGAAAACGGCGATACCAGCAAATTGCTTTTTACAAAAAAGTTTCTGGTTGTTGAAGACAAATCGGGCATTCGGGCAGATATCCAGCAACCCTTTACTGGAGGAATGTTTCGGACACACCAGAAAGTGATGGTGGAAGTCACCCTCAATCAAAACCTGAATATTCCCAATCCGCATCAGCAGATTAAACTGGTAATTTTGCAAAATGGACAGTGGACAACATCCAGGTTAATCCACCGCCCTTCTTTTGTTAACAGAAATGTACTTCAGTATAATAATGAACAGGAATTAAGTTTTCCCGGTTCTAAGGAATGGAGATGGGCAGATTTGCGCAGTTTCCGTTTCCTTAGCGAAAAAATTGCCAACGCAAGAAAATTACCGGAGGGCTATGAAATATTCCTGCACCCTGAAACTCCCCGAAAAGATCTTCGCTTTAATTTTTACCGGGACATCAACGGAAAGTATACCCTTGAAAATACCGAAAACCTGAATCCATATCTTCAGGGCGATTATGCCATCGTGCACTTTAGCCTGATACCCACGCCCGACATTCAGCAACCCGGTAAAGAGGTATACATTTTCGGCGAACTGACAGGTTATCGGCTCAGTCCGGAAGCAAAAATGGAATACGATTCCGAAGATGGCTTGTATAAAGCCAGCCTGAAACTTAAACAAGGATATTACGATTACCAATATGTTGTAGCAGACAGGGAGGGGAATATCTCTTTTGAAGAAACAGAAGGAAGCCTTTGGGAAACGGAAAATGATTACCTGATACTGGTGTACTACAGAAATTTATCCGGCAGGGCAGATGAGTTGATTGGAGTGAGAAGAATCAATAGTCAAACCGGAAGAAGATCTGATTTGTAAATTCATTTCTTATAAAAGGTTCAAAAAATTTTCTCCGGAGAAAATTTTAAACATTTTCGGTGTATCTTTGCAACAGCAGGTCTTGCACGACCAGCTCCTGTCGAACTCCCCCAGGACCGGAAGGTAGCAAGGGTAGACGGTTGTAGCGGTGCGATGTAAGTAGCCTGCTATTTTTATTTTTAGCCTACGTCAGTATAAATTCCGAAAAGGATATATTATCTTAGCCGCAAATAATCCACAAGCATAAAAATATTTTTTCAATGAAATTTTTCATCGACACCGCTAATCTCGACCAGATTAAAGAAGCCAATGAATTGGGAATTTTAGACGGGGTTACCACCAATCCTTCCCTGATGGCCAAAGAAGGCATAAAAAGCGAAGAACTGGTAATCAAACATTATAAAACCATTTGCGAACTGGTAGATGGCGACGTAAGTGCAGAAGTAATTTCCACCGAATTCAAAGATATCATTGAAGAAGGACAGCAACTGGCTTCCATTCACCCAAATATCGTGGTAAAAGTTCCCATGATTAAAGATGGTGTCAAAGCGTTGAAATGGTTTGCCGATAACGGAATCAAAACCAACTGTACGCTGGTGTTTTCACCGGGCCAGGCTATTTTGGCTGCCAAAGCCGGTGCTACATATGTTTCCCCCTTTATCGGAAGGATAGATGATTCCGGATGGGACGGGCTGGATCTGATTGCTCAGATTGCCAATATTTATGCTATTCAGGGCTTTAAAACCCAAATTCTGGCCGCCTCTATCAGAAATCCGCTCCATATTATCAAATGTGCTGAAGCAGGAGCAAATGTTTGCACCTGTCCGCTCGATTCCATTATGGGACTGTTAAAGCACCCGCTGACCGACATAGGGCTGGCAAAATTCCTGGAAGATGCCCAAAAGATGAAGGCTGCAATGAACGGATAAGGTATAAATTTTTCTTACCGCATTCCAAATATTCACCGCCGAAAGGCGGTTTTTATTTGCCCATAGCATACCGAATTCCCCCCAGGAGATGTTGGAGAAACAGGGAATCTGAGTAAGATTCGGAGGTATGTCCCAATCCGGTATACCAGACCCTTCCCCCATCATATTCATGATACCAGGCAATAGGGTGGTTACCCGGATGTTTGCTTCCCTTATAAGAATCTGTATTTAATTTCATTAATACCTTTACCTCAGGGTTAAGGTTTTGAAAGTTGTACCATTCGTCCTTCTTTACCCATTCCCCGGGCAAAGACATGGTGGACAAATGATTGTGGGTTAAAATATCAATTTTCGCCTCTTGTATTTCCGGATGGCTTTCAAAATATCCCCCCACCAATTTTCCATACCATTCCCATTCGTATTCGGTATCGGAAGCGGCATGAATACCAGCAAAGCCACCCCCGGAACGGATAAAATTCATGAAAGCTTCTTCCTGATGAGCATCCAGTACGTCTCCTGTAGTATTCAGGAAAACCACAGCTGCATATTTTTTCAGGTTTTTGGAAGTAAAAGCTGATGAGAGTTCAGTAGTATCCACTTTAAAACCGTATTTATTACCCAGCTCCAGCAGGGCTAACTTTCCGTCAGTAATGGATTCATGCCGGAATCCGGCAGTTTTGGAAAATACCAGTACTTTTGGCGGCTTTGGAGGAGAAATAAGTCCCAGGAAAACCGGTATCAGAAAGGGGAGAAGCATTTTCATGGTTAGAATGGCTTTATTTGAAGATAATTTTTATTGAAAATAATAAATCCTTACCTTTGCACTCCATTTTCAGGGAAAATCCTGATTTCCCACAAGGCTCAATAAGTGTCCGCCGGTGCGGAACGCCAGCAGGGAGTAAAAGTAAATCGTTTAAAAAATGCCAAAGGTAAAAACGAATTCCAGCGCCAAAAAAAGATTTAAAGTTACAGGCAGCGGAAAAATCACCCATCAGAAGTCTTTCAAAAGACACATTCTTACCAAAAAATCCAAAAAACGTAAGCGTCATCTGAACCTGAAGGGTACTGTACACAAAGCCAACCTGGATTTTGTAAAACGTCTGCTCAGACTTAAATAACAGTACCGGTTTCAAACAATTTTCCTAATTAATTAAAATTATTCAGATATGCCACGTTCAAAGAATGCAGTAGCCTCCAGACAAAGGAGAAAAAAGATATTAAAAGCTGCCAAAGGATATTATGGTAAGCGTAAGAATGTATATACCGTTGCCAAAAACGTAATGGAAAAAGGGCTTACTTACAAATACGTAAGCCGTAAACTGAAGAAAAGAGAATATCGCGCTCTGTGGATTGCCCGTATTAATGCAGCAGTAAGAGAAGAAGGGTTGACCTATTCTACTTTCATCAACTTATTAAGGAACAAAAATATTGAGCTCGACCGCAAAATTCTGGCCGACATGGCTATGAACGAGCCCGAAACTTTCAAGGCTCTTGTAGCTTCTGTAAAGTAATTTCCTGAAATATTCACATAAAAACCGGAATCTTTAAGAGGGTTCCGGTTTTTTTATTTTTTATATTAAAAAAATAATCACTTTTGCATCGGATTGTATTTTTTTAACCCTAAAACTTTACGGTCATCAGGAACTATACTAACGAATACATGAATAACACCTACGCCGACCTGGTGGATCAAACCTTTAATTTCCCCCAGGAGGACTTCAAAACTGAAGACGGGTATCTTCAGTTTAATGGTGTTAATTTAAAGGCGTTGATAGACAAGTATGGCACGCCTATGAAAATTACCTTCCTCCCAAAAATCGGGATGCAAATCAAGAAGGCCAAGCAAATGTTTGCCAACGCCATGAAGAAGCATCGCTACGAGGGTAAATACTTTTATTGCTATTGCACCAAAAGTTCCCATTTCTCTTTTGTGGTGGAGGAAGCCCTGAAACATGATATCCACCTGGAGACTTCGTACGCCTATGATATTGAAATCATCAAAAAGCTGTACGAGAAAAAGAAAATTACCAAGGATATTTTTCTGATTTGTAACGGTTTTAAACAAAAACCTTATATCAGCAGGATTGCCTACCTGATTAACAACGGGTTTAAAAACGTTATCCCCGTACTGGACAACAAAGAAGAACTGCAGCAACTAAAGCGCAGCATAAAAAAACCATTCAAACTCGGCATCCGTATCGCAGCCGAAGAAGAACCTTCTTTTCCCTTTTATACCTCCCGGCTGGGCATCAGGTCGAAAGACATCCTGGAATTTTATGTGGATAACATAGAAGGAAATGAAGATAAGTTTCAATTAAAAATGCTCCACATATTCCTGAACAAGGGTATCAAAGATGATATATACTACTGGAGTGAGCTGAATAAAATCATTAACCTTTACTGCCAGCTGAAGAAGATATGTCCGGAACTGGACTCCATCAACATTGGAGGAGGTTTTCCCATCAAACACTCACTGGGGTTTGATTACGATTACCAGTTCATGATTAATGAAATTGTTGGCAACATTAAAAAAGCCTGTAAGAAGAATAAAGTGCCCATGCCGAATATCTTCACCGAATTCGGAAGCTTTACAGTAGGGGAAAGCATGGCCCATATCTATAGTGTAATTGGTCAGAAACTCCAGAACGACAGGGAGTGCTGGTATATGATAGATTCTTCGTTCATCACCACCTTACCCGACACCTGGGGTATAGGAGAAAAATTTCTCCTGCTGCCGATTAACAAGTGGGATCATGAATACCACCGGGTAGTGTTGGGAGGAATAACGTGTGACAGCCATGATTACTATGATTCTGAGGAACACGTAAATGAAGTATTCCTTCCCAAAATTAACGGAGATACAGAACCGTTATATGTGGGGTTCTTCCATACAGGAGCTTATCAGGATCAGATTTCCGGTTACGGGGGAATCAAACATTGCCTGATTCCTTCACCCAAACATATCATTGTAGATTTTGATAAGAACGGGAATATGGTAGATTGGGTGTACGCTAAGGAGCAATCGGCACAAAGCATGCTGAAAATTCTGGGTTACATCAAATAATGCAATTCCCTGAGATAAAATGAGGAGAGAAAGCGGATACGATACCTGCTTTCTGCTCCTCATTCTTTTTAACGCCTGGGCCTATAAACCCTTTCCGGCCTGCCGTTATTACCCTTTCGCGGAGGAGGAGCATATTTTCCGGGCTGCTTTCTGTAAGCAGGGGGATGGTAAACATGCTTGTGTACCACCACGGGCGGGCGACGGTAGGCAGGAGGCCTTTTGAAATACCCGTAGGCTGGCCCCGGGGGCACTACTACCACCTTGCGTTCCACCACCGGAGAGCCATGATGCACATGACGACCCGTGCTGCAGGCTGTGAGCAATATTGCCGCTGATAACGTAAATAATGCCGCCTGCGTAATTTTTGAAAATTTCACCATAATAGGTTTACTTTTATTACAGTTGGACTTCAGATAAACCCAAAAGTGAAACCAGATGAAAGCCGTTTTTACAACATTAACATTACTGTATATTTTGCCCGTATTTGCCCAGCAAAATGAAGAGGCAGCCATCAGAAATTGCATAAATCAGTTTTTCAAAGGAATGTATGAGGCAGATACTGCAATGATCCGTTCTGCCTGTACAGAGGAAGTCATATTTCAAACTATTACCAACAACCGAAACAATAAAGTCAGGCAGGAATCATTTGCCGGCTTCCTTCAATCCATTGCAAGCTTACAAAAAGGAGATGCAGATGAAAAAATTCAATACCAATCCATTTTAATTGATGGCGATCTGGCGCATGTTTGGACTCCTTACGAATTTTATTACAAAGGCCGGCTCAGCCATACCGGTGTAAACTCCTTTCAGTTGGTGAAAACCGGAGAAGGGTGGAAGGTGGTGTATGTGATAGATACGAGAAAGAGGAATTGATATTTGGGAATTAGGAATTATTGCAATGTTTAGGTTAGGCCTAATAAAAATTAATATACACCAATAAAATATTATAAAATATAAAAATGAAACTGCCCGGGATGATAATCATTCCGGGCAGATATTATTGATTCATTCTTATTTTCCAATTCCCATTGAATTACTTTTTGCTCCTGTATTTTCTATTCACCTTCGGACTATTAAAGTAATCATTCAGCTCTTTTTCCGACATATTGTTGGTGATATCTATTGGAATATCGATAAGCTGCACCTGAATTTGTTTTAATTCGTCTTTCAGCTTGTTGGTCTTGCGTACAATTTCGGGATCTACTTCCCCTACAAGAGCATTATCCTGAACCATAAACTCCAGGCGCTTGATGGCCGCCCTGATGTTGGTAGCCTGGTTTTGATCCACTACTTTCTGTGGAGCCACTGCTTCCTTAATGGGGACAAGCGATACCCCTACACTGGGCAGGATTTTACCGGTACGCTGGGTATTATCATCTGTGGAGGAGGACAATACTGTTCCGGTAAGGGTTGTGGTAGAACTCGTAATATCAAAACTTGTACGGGTACGCGAAGTTTTCTTCACTTTCTTATCCAGCTGCAGGAAAGTGTATTTCAATTGCAGCACGTAATTGTTGATATTTCTTACAGCAAGCTGATATTCCTGCAATATGAGCGGATAATTCAGCGCATCCCTTACATATATTTTTACTACAGCGGTATCCTTAATATTAAACCTGTTGGTACCCACAAAGCTCAGCTGAATCATCTTCACTTTTGCCGTATCGGTAGATTTGATAAAATCATACCCCGGCGACCACCTGAACTCGTCATTACACTTGGATACAGGAGTGTAATTTTTCAGGGGAACATTTGAAAAGAAGGTAATATTTTCTATGGGGAAGTTTCCGTTTTCACATTGAATGCGGAAACTTATCGTGTCGTTTTCATCAATATACATTACGCTATTGATGGTAGGCTTCAGTTTCGAAGGAATGATTTCGGTATTATAAAAAACAACCTTGAAGGAAGTATCCACTCTTTCTTCAGGCCTATTGAGGTTTTGCACTCCAATTACAGCCTCGTATTCGGTATCATATTTCAGTTTCCCTGAAAGGAATAGGCTTTTATCCACCTTAATGGTAAGCAATCCGTTGTCTTTATTGATTCTTAAACCAACAGGAGCATTTCTTAGAAACCAGTAATAATTCTTAGGGTCTTTATTGATTTCCAGCTGATATTGGAGAACAGAATCTACATGCAGGGTGAAAAACGGACTAAGATTCTTAATTCTTAACACCGTATCTTCAGGTACCACCACCGGAATGGTATCTCCCGGAAGGTAAACCGGAAGCGTATCCCGAATCACATTGGTATCCATTCGGGCCGGCAGAGGGATGGTATCAGAGGTTTGAGCCCGGGCAGATAAAGAGATCACAGCAAATAGCCCCAACAAGAAAATCCTGAAATGTAATTTCTTCATTATTTCTATAATCAGTGCCGAAGTTAACAATAAACGGTTTAAAAGAAACCTTCCCCGGTAATTTCGGGGAAGGCTTCCTAAAAACCAACTGCAATTTATTGAATTTCAATTTGCTTAACCTCTTCTACGGCATTAACTTTTTTAGGAAGGGTTAATTTTAACACCCCGTTTTCGTATACGGCCTTAATACCGGCGGTGTCTATTTTATCATCCAGGGAGAAACTTCTTGAAAAGCTGCTTTGCTCAAATTCTTTTCTGATGATTTTTCCTTCTTTGTCTTTTTCCTCGCTGGATTTCTTTTGTTCGTAGGAGATGGTGAGCATATTTTTGTCGAGGTTAATCTTAAAATCAGACTTATTCAGTCCGGGAGCCATCATCTCCAGTAGAAATTCATTTTGCTTTTCCTGAATGTTTACCCTGGGTGATTTAGGCACCAGCACACGTTGAAAAGCAGGGGTATCGAAAAATCCGTCAAAAAAGTCGGAAAATTCTCTTAAAACAGGAGTGGAAAATCTGAGTGTGTCCATGGCTTAAAATTTTATAGTGTTCAGGAAATAAATTTCAATTGCATTTTCCCGGAATCAAACTCCTCTCCAATTGAAAATTCCTGCAGAATTTGCCGTAAACCCAACTTGCTATATGTCGTTTTGACACAAAATATTGATTTTTAATGCCTTTTTGTCGGCAGTCCGATAATTTCAAAAAAGAAATATTTATTGATTAAATTTGCCTGAAACAAAACAACACAGAGATATGTATCCAGCCGAGATCGTTGCCCCCATGAAAGAAGAAATGACCGATCATGGGTTTGAAGAGTTATTAACACCTGAAGCAGTGGAAGAGCAGTTGGCTAAGCCGGGAACAACACTGGTTTTTATTAATTCCGTATGCGGATGTTCGGCAGGAACAGCCCGTCCCGGAGTAATTATGGCGGTATTGAATTCCGATAAAAAACCCGATTACCTCACCACTACATTTGCAGGCTATGATATTGAAGCAGTGAAAAAATTAAGAGAAAAACTGCTTCCTTATCCCCCTTCCTCTCCCTCTATTGCTTTATTCAAAAACGGAGAACTGGTGCACTTCATCGAAAGGCATCATATTGAAGGTCGCTCTGCTCAAATGATTGCCGCCAATTTGATGGAGGCTTTCAAAGAGCATTGTTAATGGCTTTTTAGCTGACCATTCAGCTTTGTTCATAGTGATGGCCCTTCCGATTCCGGAAGGGTTTTTTATTTTGGGTAAAATAGTTTTACTATCATTGCATTTCCTTAATTAAATGCCCGGTTCATGTATCCAAATCTGTATTACGCATTTAAAGACCTGTTTGGTGTAGAAATTTCCTGGCTGAGATTTGTAAACGCTTTCGGATTTTTTGTAGCCATTGCCTTCATCTTGGGTGCATATATCCTGGGAAAAGAATTAAAGCGAAAAGAAACGGAAGGCAAACTGAGTTATTCCACACAAGAACAGATTAAAGGCAAACCTGCATCGATATCCGAACTTATACTGAATTTTTTACTGGGATTTCTCCTCGGATTTAAAATTCTTGGGCTTTTTCTGCTTTCCGCAGAATCCGTTCAGGATCCGCAGGAATTTATCTTCAGCAGCCGGGGTAACTGGCCTGCCGGGATTTTACTGGGACTGTTGTTCGCAGGAATGAAATGGTATGAAAAAAACAAGCAGAAAACCAATAAACCCGTAAAAGAAACAGTTAAGGTTTGGCCACACGAAAGGGTAGGAGACCTGCTGGTACTTGCAGCTATCTTTGGTTTCCTTGGGGCAAAAATCTTCCATAACCTGGAGAACTGGGAGGAATTCAAAGCCAACCCGGTGGAAGCTTTATTGTCCTTTAGCGGACTGACATTTTATGGTGGATTGATTTGCGCCGGAGCAGCCATTATCTATTTTGCCCGTAAAAACAATATCAGCCTCCGGCACCTGACCGATGCCATTGCGCCTGCTTTAATCCTTGCTTACGGTATCGGGAGAATAGGATGTCATGTGGCAGGAGACGGAGACTGGGGTATTTTAAACAGCGCTTACATATCCACTGCAAATGGAAAAATGGCCGAATCCGATCCCGAGACTTTCCAAAAAGCCATTGAAGCCCATTCAGGCTATTTTTTGCGTGCCCATGGGATAACTGACATTCACCAAATTCGCCATACAGCAGTAAAAGCCCCATCCTGGCTACCCGACTGGATGGTGGCTTACAACTATCCCCATAATGTGTTGGACGAAGGCATTCCCATTGAAGGTTGCGAAGGGCTTTATTGCAGTCAACTTCCTGTTCCTGCTTTTCCTACCCCTTTTTACGAAACCATTGCCTGTCTGCTGATATTTGCTTTTCTCTGGGCCATCAGGAAAAAGATTGAGACTCCCGGGGTGTTATTTGGAATCTACCTGATATTTAACGGACTGGAAAGGTTTTTTATAGAAAAAATCAGGGTGAATAACAAATACGATTTTGGATTTATCCATCCCACCCAGGCAGAAATCATCTCCACCGCACTGGTAATAGCCGGCATACTGATAATATACTTTATGCGAAAAAGTAAAAAAACGGCTTAAAAAGGTTTGCTACAGTATCATAAAGCAGGACGTTCAAGCCCTGCTTTATTTTTTTCCGGTTACCCAAACCAATTTTACCTCCGTTTATACTCTCCGTAGGGTCATATTTGCCGGCATTACACTTCCTACTTATCCAATTCATTCCGTTCATCCTGCTCAGTTACAACTCATCAAAGAATTGTAACCCAAAGAAACCTATCCCGTATTACCGGGAAAATTTCTGCCGCTTATCAGGAATTTCAACCGTTTCTATTAATACACTGTACCTTGCTTAGCATAGTACCTATCTTTAAAAAATACCAATCAAAACATAAGACGATGAAACAACTATTTTCCTTATTCGCTGTACTAATGGTTACCGTTCCGGTTTTTGCCCAACAGGAAAAATATATATCCGGAAAAGTTGAAGGTAACGGACAACCTCTGGCATCCGCAACGGTTATTCTGGTAAAAGCCGCAGATTCTTCCGTGGTAAAAATGAGCATATCCAATGATGAGGGGGAATACAGGTTCGACCATCCCGGAGCAGGCAGATATAGGATTAAGTTTTCTGCAGTAGGATTTAAAGAAACGTATTCTGAAATATTTGAAATGGATCAGGAATCCAAAATAATTCCCGTCCTTACGTTAGAAACTTTGGAATCAGAGCTGGATGCAGTGGTGGTGGTAAAACAAAAACCCCTGATAGAACAAAAAATTGACAGGATGGTAGTGAATGTTGGTGCATCCTTAACCAGTGGTGGAAGTAATGCCCTGGAAGTTTTGGAAAAAGCCCCCGGTGTGGTGGTAGACCAGGATGGAAACATCAGCCTGAAAGGAAAACAGGGAGTAATGATATTAATTGATGGCAGGCCCACGCATTTATCCGGACAAGAATTAGCCAATCTGCTGAAAGGGATGACTTCCGATCAACTGGAACAGGTTGAAATCATGACCAATCCGCCTGCCAAATATGATGCTTCCGGTAAAGCAGGAGTAATCAACCTGGTAATGAAAGGCAATAAGAAGCAAGGAGTGAATGGAAGTGTGACTGTATCAGGAACCCAGGGAATTTATCCCAGATGGGTAGGCGCCGGTGCATTGAATTTCAAAAACAATAAAATCAATTTCTTTTCCAATGCTTCAGCCTCCTATAGCAGCAGGTACAATGCCCTCGATCTTAGCCGCAAATATTTAAATGACAACGGCGATTTGCTTGCCATTTTCGACCAGAATGCCTTTCATGGAGGAAATTATTCTACGAATAATGTAAAATTAGGGGCAGACTATTATCTGAATACCAAAACAACTTTAGGTATAGTATTGTCAAGAAGTAATTATACAGAAGACGGAAAAGGAGACAACCTCAGTTACCTGAAAAGTCCGATTGGCGTGTTGGATTCTCTTGTAAAATCTACCTACAGTGGACATGTAACCTATAATACCTACTCCGTAAACCTGAACCTCCGTAAAAAGCTCGATTCGCTGGGAAAAGAGTTCAGTATTGACCTTGACTACATCAATTATACCACCGATGAAACTTCAACTTATCGCAACAGCACCCTTACTCCCGAAGGCCAGAAAAAATACGATGAATGGCTGAAAGCCATACTGCCCTTTAACATAAATATCTATTCCGCCCGCCTCGATTATGTATTTCCGGTAAAAGATAAAATCAAAATTGAAGCGGGATTGAAAACCGGTATGGTGGATGCAAAAAACAAAGCATATTATTACGAGATGCCGGTGCAGGACTGGGAAATTGATTATAAGAGAACAAACTTCTTCAATTACAATGAGAAAATCCATGCTGCTTACCTGAGTTATTCGCAGCAGGTATCAGAAAAATTCGCACTGAAAGCAGGCTTGCGCTATGAGTATACCGATTATGGAGGAGACCAGTTTGGAAATCCTACAAGGACTGATTCTTCCTTTACCAATGCTTACGGTAGTCTTTTCCCTACACTTTATTTAAGCTATACCGCAAGTGAAGACCATACCTTCAGCGTGAATACCGGCAGAAGAATATCAAGGCCCAGGTACCAGAATATGAACCCGTTTATGTACTTTATCGACAAATTCACTTACGGGCAAGGCAATCCCTTCCTGAAACCTGAATTTGCTCAGAACTTTGAGTTTTCGCATATCTATAAAGGTAAATTCACCACAACGCTCAATTATGGAGTTACCAATGACTTATTTGCCGAAACTTTTGACCAGCCTGAAGACAGTACCGGATACAGCTATATATCCATTTCCAAACAGGGAAATATAGGAAAATCCACCGGTGCCGGTATTGCTTTCTCGGCAAGCATATCCATAGGAAGCTGGAATAATGCTACTTTTTATGCCAATTACAATTACGAGCATTATAAAGGAATTGTCAACGGAGATTATCTCGACAGGTCTGCGGGAGTGGTAAACTTAAATATGAACAACCAAATTAAGATTGCTGAGAACTGGAATGCCGAAGTTTCGGGAACATTCCATACCAAAGGGGTATTTGGCCAGGTGGTTTACAAACAGAGAGGATGGATGGACCTTGGGGTATCCAAAAAACTTTGGGATGGGAAAGGCAATGTCAGGTTAAGTATCAGGGATGTTTTGAATACCAATTCTCCAAGGGCAGACATCAACTTTAAAAACACGCTTGGTAAGGTTCAAAACCACTGGGATACTCGAACCGTTACCCTTAGATTCCAGTATAATTTCGGAAAGAATAAGAACGGAGGCCAAACCAGAAGAAATCAGCTGGAAGAGCTGGACAGGCTGAATTAGAAAAATTAGAAAAATTTATAATAATTTATTAACTTACTGTTAACTATAATCAGCCCCCTGTTAGCGTCATATGTATAGTATACGCCGAGAGGTGATAGTAAATTTTCTCATAAGCAGTTAGTTTTGGTTACAGGCTCCATTTCTATGGAGCCTTTTTTGTTATGGATCAATTATCTTCCCTATTCCCAGTGAAAATGCTCAATGGGGATTTATCCTTATCTTGCAGTAAAACCCATTTTGATCATGCCTTCTTTTGACATCGTAAGCACAGTAGATATTCAACTGCTGGACAATGCCGTAAACGTAGCCAATAAGGAATTATCAAACAGGTTCGATTTTAAAGGCTCTCACCTGAAAATTGAACTGGATAAGAAAGCATATAAAATCCATCTGGAAACGGAGGATGAAATGAAAATGAATCAGGCAATAGATGTGCTGATTTCTAGGGCCAATAAACAGGGAATTTCTCCAATGGCTTTTGATTATTCCAAAGAATCTTATCAAAGCGGCAAACTTCGGAAGAAAGAGGTTTCCGTGAGTAACGGCCTGAAACAGGATGATGCAAAAAAAATCGTTAAGCTTATCAAAGACAGCAAGTTAAAAGTTCAGGCACAGATAATGGACGATACGGTAAGAGTAACCGGAAAGAAGATAGATGACCTTCAGGAAGTGATTAAAATGGTAAAAGAAGCCGGATTAAACCTTCCACTTCAATTCACCAATATGAGGAGTTGAGGCAGAATCCTCAAAAACTTATTTTTTCGGGAAGAAAAACTTTCCTAATTTTGCACCCTAAATTTGAATTTCATACGGCAAAATCCGTGTGACCTTTTAAATCAACAATTATGAAAAAAGGCATCCATCCCGAAAATTACCGTTTCGTAGTTTTCAAAGACATGAGTAACGGTGTTTCCTGGCTTACCAGATCTACTGCCCAGTCGCGCGAGACTGTTCAATGGGAAGACGGAAACGAATACCCTGTTATTAAACTTGAAATTTCCAATACTTCGCATCCCTTCTTTACCGGCCAGAAAGTGCTGGTGGATACTGCAGGTAGAATTGATAAGTTTAAAAAGCGTTACGAAAAGAAAAAATAATTCCTTACAAATTATTTTAAAATCCCTTTCCACTCCGGAAAGGGATTTTAATTTTGCTTTATTTCAATAGCTTTAGGAATGTTTTTCTCAAAGGCACACTTATATCCTTTTAACCTGATCAGGGAAATCAAAGATATCAGGGCTGGTATCCTCACCATTGCTGAGAAATGGGAACTGATAGCAGGACAATATCCGGAAGAATATCGCCGATGGCTTTCCGGTAGCTGGCCTCAACAGGTTTTGCCCGGTATGGATAAAGAGGGGAATGTTAAGTTCTTAGCTTTGGAATATCCCTGGCATATTGCTGCTTATAATGAAGTTTTCATCAGGTTCGATGTTCATTATCTCACCCAAAACAAATCATCTTCCCCCATTCCGGCTTATGTTACCGCCATATCCCCTGAAAATATATTTATTGAAGAAGGGGCTGAAATCCTCCCTTGCATTATCAATGCATCAGACGGCCCTGTTTACATTGGCAAAAACGCCCTTATCATGGAGGGTTGTTGTATACGCGGACCTTTTGCTTTATGCGAAGGTGCCGTTTTAAAAATGGGCGCAAAAATTTACGGTGCCACCACTATTGGTCCGTATGCCTCTGCGGGAGGGGAAATCAAGAATTCGGTAATAATGGATTATTCCAATAAAGCCCACGACGGTTACCTGGGCGATTCGGTTATTGGTACCTGGTGTAATCTCGGCGCCGGCACTACCAACTCTAATGTAAAAAACACCGCAGGGGAAGTAAAGGTATTTGTACGGGAAAAAAATGAATTTATGCCTGCCGGACGCAAATGCGGTTTAATAATGGGAGATTATTCCAAATCATCCATTAATACTTCTTTTAATACCGGAACAGTTGTTGGTATTGCAGCCAATGTTTTTGGAAAGGGGTTAACCCCCAAATACATTCCTGATTTTGCATGGGGAATGGAAGGAGAAATATTTGCTGCATTCGACAGGCTCATTTCATCTATCCACAACTGGATGGATTGGAAAGGGAAATCTTTACAGGATAAAGAAATCCTTAAACTGAAACATATCTTTGAACAATCAATAAAAAGAGAAATATGAGAAAGCAAATTGCAGCAGCAAACTGGAAAATGAACTGTACTTATCAGGAAGGGGAAGCATTATTAACAGGTATTTTGGATAATGAAAGCTTAAAGGGAGAACATCAGCAGGTCATCTTTGCTGTACCTGCTTTATATATTTCAATGGCTTTGGAGAAAACCAAAGGAAAGAACAGGAATTACATTGCCGCGCAAAACTGCCATCATAAATCTTCCGGCGCCTATACAGGTGAAATATCAGCATCCATGCTGCGTTCCATGGGAGTACCATACTGCATTATCGGCCATAGCGAAAGAAGAGAATATTTTCATGAAACAGATGAGATGCTTGCTGAAAAAACCAATTTATTATTGAAAGAAGGAATTACTCCGGTATTCTGTTGTGGTGAACCTCTGCAGATTAGGGAAAAAGAAGGACAAAACGATTACGTAGCCATACAGTTAAAGAATGCACTTTTCCATCTCAGTGCAGAAGAGATTTCCAAAATCATCATTGCTTATGAACCCATCTGGGCTATCGGAACAGGAAAAACAGCAACTGCCGAACAAGCCCAGCAAATGCACCGGCATATCAGAAATACCCTGGCAAAACAATATTCTCCCACAGTGGCCGATAGCATATCTATTTTGTATGGAGGAAGTGTGAAACCAGATAATGCGGCTGAAATATTCGGGCAACCTGATGTTGACGGAGGATTGGTAGGAGGAGCATCTTTATCGGTGGACGATTTTACTGCAGTAATAAAAGCCCTGAAATAATCAGGGCTTTTTGTTGGTTTTATTGTTTCAACTTTTGAACCAAGTGAATATAATCTTGCATGGCATCCTCCTTTGATTTGCCTTTCAGTTTTTCCCAGGCCTCATATTTTGCTTTCGCCACAAAATCAAAAGGATTGGAGGGAGGGTCAATGTTTATATCTCCTTCTGTTGCTTGTTTATATAATGAATATAACTGTAGCAAAGTATCGTTGGAAGGTTTGGCTGAGAGGGTTTTGCTTTCAGCTACCGCAGCTTCAAATGCAGATCTGATGTCCATCTTGTTTTAGCCCAAAAATAGGGTTTCCCATGAGATTTTTCCTGCTTTCCTGCAAATGGGGAAAAATATTTCTCTGTGGGAGGTATGATTATTATTATTTTGCTTGGATTCAACGGCTTCCATGGATTATACTTAACTTTGCAGGCCGGAAAAAACGAAACAGTCCCAGATGAAGAATATCAGGAATTTTTGCATTATAGCCCATATTGACCATGGCAAGAGTACATTGGCCGACAGGTTGCTGGAATATACCCAAACCATCACCCAGCGCCAGATGATGGATCAGGTATTGGATAATATGGACCTTGAAAGAGAAAAAGGGATTACCATTAAAAGCCATGCTATTCAGATTGCTTATAAAAGAGGAGGGGAGGAATACACTCTGAACCTGATTGATACCCCCGGCCACGTAGATTTCAGTTATGAAGTTAGCCGGGCGCTGGCAGCCTGCGAAGGTGCTTTGTTGCTGGTGGATGCCACACAGGGTATTCAGGCACAAACTATTTCCAATCTTTATCTGGCGATTGAAAACAACTTGGAAATCATTCCGGTAATCAACAAAATTGATATGGACGGTGCCATGGTAGAAGAGGTGACCGACCAGATCATCGACCTGATTGGCTGTAAAAAAGAAGACATCCTTCTGGCTAGCGCCAAAGCCGGAATAGGTATTGAAGATATCCTCAACGCTATTGTTGATCGTATTCCTGCTCCCACCGGAGATCCTGATGCTCCGTTACAGGCCCTGATTTTCGACAGTGTCTTCAACCCATTCAGGGGAATTATCGTGTATTATCGAATCATGAACGGTCGCATCCGTCAAGGAGATAAGGTTAAATTTTTCGCTACCGGAATTGAATATGAAGCGGATGAAATCGGTATTCTTAAACTGAACCTCGAACCCCGTAAAACGCTGGAAGCAGGTAACGTGGGTTATATCATTACCGGTATTAAAAACGCTAAAGAAGTAAAAGTAGGGGATACCATAACACTTGCCAATAACCCCACTTCTCAAAGGATTGAAGGCTTTGAAGAAGTAAAGCCCATGGTATTTGCAGGAATTTTTCCTGTTAATACCGATGATTTCGAAGAATTGCGCGACTGCATGGAAAAACTGCAGCTGAACGATGCTTCCCTTACTTACGAACTGGAAACCTCTCAGGCTTTGGGATTCGGTTTCCGGTGCGGTTTCCTGGGAATGCTGCACATGGAAATCATCCAGGAAAGGCTGGAAAGGGAATTCAACCAAACGGTTATTACCACCGTTCCAAACGTAAGTTTTAAAGCTTACACCACAAGAGGAAAAGAAATTGTGGTGAATAACCCTGCAGAAATGCCCGACCCCACTCAGATTGACCATATTGAAGAACCGTTCATTCGCGCACAGATTATTACCAAACCCGATTATATCGGAAACATTATGACCCTTTGCCTGGGGAAAAGAGGAATTCTTATTAACCAGAGTTATCTCACTCCAACCAGGGTGGAGCTGATATTTGAAATGCCGCTTACAGAAATCGTTTTCGATTTTTACGATAAACTGAAAAGCCAAACCCGCGGTTACGCCTCATTCGATTATTCGCCTATTGGTTACCGTGATAGTGATATTATCAAAATGGATATCCTGCTCAATGGCGACAAAGTGGATGCTCTTAGTGCCCTGATTCACAGAAGCCGTGCTCAGGATTTCGGAAGAAAGCTTTGTGAAAAACTCAAAGAACTGCTGCCACGCCAGCAATTCCAGATTGCAATCCAGGCAGCGATTGGATCTAAGGTAATTGCCCGGGAAACTATTTCTGCACTGAGAAAAGACGTTACTGCCAAATGTTATGGTGGTGATATCAGCCGTAAAAGGAAACTCCTCGAAAAACAAAAAGAGGGTAAGAAAAGAATGCGCCAGATAGGTAACGTGGAAATTCCTCAGGAAGCGTTTCTGGCAGTGCTCAAACTGGACGACTAAGGTAATTACGATTTACGACATACGATTTACGATTTGATGAAATAAAAACGGGGATTTGATTGAACATCGAATCCCCGTTTAATGTAAGTAAGGTAAACAATTCCTAATTGTCTTTTTTCTTCTTCAAACTATCTGCCTTTTCCAGGTTCCTCCTGGAAGCTTCTTCCAGAAGTGCTTCATTAATATTACCCTTATCATCCCTAAGCCGGGCATCATGAGGGAACTGGCCGTCTTCAAGGTTGTAATTGAATATTTTTTCTACATGCACCCATTGGCCGTTTTGCCATTTAAAACCGTCGTATGAACCATCGGGAACATAGGTTTGCTTACGCTCTGGTTCATCCGATTCGGAAATCAGATGGTCGTACACAATCATATTCAGCTCTGGGTCGAAGTTGAAGAACGTTCCTGCATCCTTTTTATATTCAATATGAAAACGATGGTAGATTTTCTTACCGGTGCTGTCGTTGTCTATTCTGATAAAATTACCTCCAAATTGGGGTTCCCCTCTTTCATTAAAGGTGAGTACCTCCATCCATTTTTTATTGCTGGAAATACTGAAATCATCAAATCCCAGAAGAGTGTAGTAGTTTTTACCGTTATGAGAAGTTTGTATAATCCTGTAATAAATTGCTCCAATCCAGTTCAGGTGGTTACGAACCGAATCCTCAGGTTTGGAAGTAAACATGGACACATCGAACAAAGGAAAAAGTTTCAGTTTGCCATCATCAGTTCTTACCTGAATAGCCCCTTTTTGTAAATACACATATTCATCCTTTTTCAGTTGCCAGGTAAAAATTCTGAAACTGCTGTCGGAAGGATAAAGCTGTGAAACGGTTTCAATTTTTTGAAAGGGATAATCTATAGAGTGGGGGATTTGCAATGCCCTTACCAGAATCCTTACAAAATTGCTATCTGCCCTGAAACGGTCATGGGCTTCTTCAGCATTAATCATCAGGTGCGAAAAATGCGCAAGAGAATCTTCTTTTTGTTTCAGAAGATTCAGATTGGCTGTTGTAAGTTTCTGACCCTGAGCCCATCCTGCTATCAGGATAAAAGTTGCAAACAGGAGATTTTTCTTCATTCCGAATCGATAATATTTAACTCCGTTCATTTAACGCAATCCGTTTGTTTCAAATTACTTAAGAATTGATAAAGTTCGGTGTTTTCCCCCAGGTGCAGATATAAGGTTGTGCAAAACTTGCCGCAGATTGTTATCCCATCCTAAAACGGTAAGGCACAATATCTATCTAATCCCCTGAAATTCAAACATTAGCATACCGCCTTGAATGGCAAAGTTTTTATACTGTTTTAGAAATTAAAATCATTAAAA
>ENA-UOVV01000304-UOVV01000304.1-compost-metagenome-genome-assembly--contig:-NODE-304-length-65063-cov-32.661149_pt1 | contig 65063 bp, 62 predicted proteins | sample MGYA00238155_ERZ761577 | MGnify/ENA primary metagenome ERZ761577 (study PRJEB28898, sample SAMN06268775) | compost metagenome | isolation source: Emeryville, CA | place: USA:Emeryville, CA | collected... | reverse complement strand
CGCTCAAGGACATATCGTCCTCGAAGCGTGGCGGACAGCGCAGCCACAAGGGCGCAGGCGGTCGCACCAGGGCCCAACTCTATGACGAAGCCAAGCGCAAGAACGTGCACGGCCGTTCGCGCATGAACAAGGTGCAACTCGAGAAGGCGGTAGACGGATGACGTCCAACCAGGCATTCCCAGCCCAGCAGCAGGAACCCCCGGGCCTCACAGACCTCATGGATCCCATTCCTGACCATGGAGAGGACTCATACGTTGGCAGTGGCAAGCTGGTTGGCCGCCGCGCCCTGATCACCGGAGGCGACTCTGGCATCGGCCGTGCCATCGCCATTGCCTTCGCTCGTGAAGGAGCAGACGTGGCGATCACCTTCCTTCCGGAAGAGGTGCCCGATGCCCACGCAACGGCGAAGCTGGTGCGAGACGAGGGCCGCACTTGCGTGGCGATCGAGGCCGACCTGCGGACGAGCGAGGCGTGCGACGCGGTGATCGAGAGCGCCGTCGAGGGCCTTGGAGGCCTCGACATCCTCGTCAACAACGCCGCTTTTCAGATGGGCCGCGGCAAGGGCCTTGCAGACGCAAGCGACGAGCGCATGGAGCGCATCGTCACCACCAACCTGATGTCCGTCATGTGGCTCACTCGCGCCGCGCTGCCGCATCTGAAGGCCGGCTCCAGCATCATCAATAATTCATCGATCCAGGCCTACGACCCCACCACGACGCTGATCGAGTATGCGGCGACCAAGGCCGCGCTCAACAACTTCACGGTGAACCTGGCCGCAGACCTGGGTCCCCAGGGCATTCGCGTCAACGCCGTGGCGCCGGGCCCCATCTGGACCCCGCTGCAGCCCGCGACGCAGCCTCCGGACAAGATCGAGACCTTGGGCCAGGACACTCCCCTGGGTCGCGCGGGTCAGCCAGCGGAGGTCGCTCCCGCGTTCGTCTTTCTCGCGAGCGAGCGAGACGCGAGTTACGTCTCCGGCACCGTCCTGGGGGTCACTGGAGGGCGTGCCGTCTTCTAGACGGGCCGACGCTGGGTTCAGGACCCGGCGACCGTTGGCTCTGGGTTGGGGCCAAGACAGCAGTCGACGGGACAGACATCCTGCCAAGGGCCCAAGGCCGTCAGCGCGGCGCGGGGCGCTCCCTCGGTGCGCTCGCGGATGAGGTCCACGAGCCCGGCCACGAACTGCGGGTCGATACCTGCGGTGGGGACACGCACCATCGGGACACCGCGCTCCCTGGCAGTCAGGGCCGCCTCGTTGTCGAGGTGCCACTGCACTTCCATGTGATCGGAGACAAATCCAAGAGGAGAGACGACGAGTCCAGAGGTGCCCTCTGGCACAGCACGAATGGCCTCGTTGATGTCCGGTTGGAGCCACGGCTGTGCCGGCGGTCCGGATCGCGATTGGAACGCCAGCGACCACGGCACATCGCCACACTCTCGACGGAAGGAGTCCATGATGAGCGCGGCAACCTCTCGAAGCTGCGCGCCATACCAGCCGCCCTCGCCTGCCGGCCCAGCCTGTCCTGACGGAAGCGACTCGCGTGGCCCGGAGGCCTCCGCAGCGGACACGGGAATGGAGTGCGCGGAGAAGATCACGTGGGGCGAGGACCCGGCTCCAGCGTCGGCCAGTTGGCGCAAGCCCCCCAGGACCGCAGCGGCGTTGGACCCAACGAAACCGGGATGATCAAAGTACTGACGCACCTTGTCGACGACAAGATCTCGCTCGAGTCCGGTCTCCGCGAGCGCCTGCGCGAGGTCCTCGCGGTAGGCGCGGCAGCCGCTGTAGGAGGAGAACGCGCTCGTGACCAGCACCAAGACGCGCCGGTGACCGTGGGCGTGAAGCTCGCGCAGAGCGTCGGCGAAATATGGCGCCCAGAAGCGATTGCCCAGGTACACGGGAAGCGCCAGCCCGCGAGCGTCAAGCTCCGCCGCAAGCGCGGCCTGGAGCGCGCGATTCTGCGCGTTGATGGGGCTGACCCCACCAAAGTGGCGATAGTGGTGGGCGGCGACTTCGAGGCGCTCCGGGGGGATGTCGCGGCCCCTGGTCACGTTGCGAAGAAAGGGGAGGACGTCCTCAGCACCCTCAGGGCCGCCAAAGCTCGCCAGCAGTATGCAGTCATAGCCAGCGGGTGGGCGCACCCGCGAGGACGCCGCTAGCGGTGGTGCCTGGGTCACAGGCCCAGTCTGGTGCTCCACTACGCGAGCGACAAGAAGACCTTCTCGAGACGGTCAAGATTTGCCCGGCGAGGGTCGCCCTCTGGTGAGTCGAGGCACTCGCGCAGGCCGTGCGAGATGATCAGGAAGCCGGCCCGGTCAATGGCCTTGGAAGCCGCCGCAAGCTGAGTCACCGTGGCTTCGCAGTCCTCGCCGGACTCCACCATGCGGATCACGGCGTCGAGCTGGCCGCGTGCGCGCTTGAGCCGGTTGACCGCAGACGCGGTGGTGGCCGATGTCGAAATGTCTGTCATGCCCTTGCCTCCCTGGCCACTGCGCTCAGCGGCGGCGCAGCCATGGGAAGACACTACGCGGAGGGGCATCGTCGTGACCTTCGCACCACTCGTGCGCTGGCACCTGTCGCCGCACGGAATCCACGTGCTGGCCGCAGCCGCTCCACGTGGTTTTGCCGCAGATGCCGCACGCTGCCGGTGAACACATACTCAGTCTCCTTCTGGGAAGTCAGTCGCGGACTGCAGCCGCGTATATGCAATACTATACCCCCAGGGGTATTCGGAACACCACGAAGAGGAGCAGGAGATGGCCAAGACCGTCATCGTTGGCGGCGTAGCGGCAGGCATGAGCACGGCGACCAGACTTCGCAGGCTCGATGAATCCGCCCAGATCGTCGTTCTCGAGGCGGGCAGCCACGTCTCGTTCGCAAACTGCGGGCTTCCCTACTACGTGGGCGGAGTGATCGAGGAGCGTGACTCTCTCCTGCTGCAGACGCCGCAAAGCCTGGCTGCACGGTTTGGGCTCGACGTCAGGGTGAACACCAGGGCGCTGTCGATCGACCCCCACGCACGCACCGTGCTCATCTGCGCGCCGGACGGCTCGCAGTACACCGAGCACTACGACTCGCTTGTCCTCGCGCCCGGCGCTCGCCCTGCGGTCCCCATGGTGTCCGGAGCCGAACGCGCGCTGACCCTGCGAGACATCGCCGACGTCGATCGCCTTTCCCACGCGATAGAGGCCGCCTCAACCGCCGTGATCCTTGGAGCCGGGTTTGTGGGATTGGAGCTCGCGGAGAACCTGGTCCGCAAAGGACTGCAGGTGACCGTCGTCGAGCTCGCCCCCCAAGTGTTGGGCGCTCTCGACGCCGAACTCGCGGTGCGCATTCACGACGCGCTGACGGGCGCTGGCGTCGCAGTGCACACCGGCGCTCGAGTGGACAGCATCAGCGCAACGCACGCGAACATCGTCACTGCGGACGGCCAAGCGCTCAGCGTTCCCGCGGACGTGGTGATCGCGGCAATAGGCGTCAGGCCAGACTCACAGCTTGCGGTGCACGCCGGCGTGGAGGTGAACTCCGCAGGCGCGATCGTCACCGATGGCGCCGGCCGCACGAGCGTTCCCGGCATCTTCGCGGCGGGCGACGTGGCAGCGAAGACCGACGCCGTGAGCGGCTCCGAACGATCCATCCCCTTGGCAAATCTTGCCAATCGCGAGGGCCGCAGGGTCGCCGACGCGATCGCCGGGCGCGAGCCGTCACCTCGCGCCAGCATGGGAACGGCGATCGTGTCCGTCTTTGGCGTGGTCGCCGCGATCGTTGGGGCCAACGAGCGCATTCTGGCTCAGTCAGGGCGCTCGCTTCGCGTGATCCACTCCCATCCGCTGGACCATGCGGGCTACTACCCTGGCGCCACCCAGATGGCGCTCAAACTCATCGTGGACGCGGACACGGATCAGATCCTCGGCGCGCAGGCCGTAGGCGGCGCGGGCGTGGACAAGCGCATCGACGTGATTGCCACCGCAATGGCCGGTGGATTGCGCGCAAGCGACCTCGCGGACCTTGAGCTCGCCTACGCGCCGGAATTTGGCAGCGCGAAGGATCCCGTCAACATGCTGGGCTATATCGCACAGAACGCGCTGAGCGGCCTGTCGCCAACGGTGCAGTGGCATGAGCTCTCTGCCCTCGAGCCTGCCGCGATCATCGACGTGCGCAGCCCTCAAGAGCACGCGCGCGGCACCGTCGACGGATCCGTCAACATCCCCCTTGACGAACTCCGGTCACGTCACACGGAGCTCCCAGAGCGGGGCCGCATCGTTGTTCACTGTCAGGTGGGCCAGCGCGGACATTCGGCTACGCGTCTGCTGCGCCAACTCGGGTACGACGCGGTGAATCTTGACGGCGGCTGGCTCACCTATCGCGACGGACTCCGTTCAACGAGCGCGTCTCGCGCGAGCTAGTCCCACGGCGCTGGGGCGCTCGCGATATTCGCGAGCCCAGAGCGCCCCGCGGCACTTCCCACCAGGTAGAGCCCTGGCGCGGGACTCAGGTTCTCGACGCTCGTTGGGGCAGAGTCATGCCACATCGAGGTTGCTTGAGCCCGCACGTTGGCCTCCGTGAGGGCCACGCCAAGCAGGCGAGACGCGTCCTGGACCGCGAGCGCGGCCAGGTTCTCGCCAGGTTCTCCCGATGCGGGCTCTTCCAATGCGGACTCTCCCACTGCATAACTCAGGCGCACGACATGACGGTTGCCTGCCTCCCGCGCCAGCCACGGCCACTTGGCCGTGGAGTGCGTCAGTGCCTTCGCTCGCGTCACGCCCTCCAGTGCGAGCACGCCGGTGCCCCGTGGCGCGCCCGCGAGGTGGGGCGCGCTGAGCACCAGGGTGACCACGGCTGTCTGTCGCCGCTCGTGAGGTGGGAGGTGGGGGACGAGGTGGGAAGCGTCGGGCACAGGCGCGGCGATGATGACGCGGTCTGCGACCACCTTTCCCCCGCCCGCCGTGATGTGCCACGCGCCATCGTCGAAGGTGAGGCGCTCCGCGGCGGCAGAGGTGACGATGCGGCCGCCCGCGGCCCGCACCGCATCCGCGAGCGCGGCCGTGAGACGCCACATGCCTCCCTCGATGCCCTGCACGGCAGAGCCGGCGGGCGACACGGTGCGCTTGCGGTCAGCGAGGTGGAGGAGGGAGCCGACCTCGCGCAGCTCGTCAGGCAGAGCGGGGTCGATGTCGCGCAGCGGCAGCTGATCGATGTTCCGCGCATACACGCCCTGCAGCACCGGGGTGACGAGGGACTGGGCGATCTCATCTCCGAGGCGCGCCCGGACCAAGGCGCCGATCGTCACGTCGTCGGCGATCTCGCCGAGCGGGCGGTGCGGCTCAAGCGACGCGTGAACCGCGGCGGCGTTGCCGATGATCCTGCGCACGTCCTTGTCGAGCGGGCGGGTGGGAATGCCGAGCCAGCCGGTCGCGGGCAGGGGGTAGGCGCGGCCGGGTGCCACCACCCAGGCAGGGTGGGAGGCGGGATTGACCACGGTGAGGCCCAGCTCCCTCGCGAGCTCCGCCACCTTGCCGCCGCGCGTCGCAAAGGATTCGGCACCCGCGTCGAGCGTGAGTCCGTCCAGTTTTAGGGGTGAGACGCGCCCGCCCACCGCCGGGGACGCTTCGAGAACCGTGACCGCGTCGCCGCGCGAGAGCAGATCGCGAGCGGCAAGCAGTCCCGCGGGCCCAGCGCCGATCACGACGGAGCGCGTGTCAACCATAGGCATGCACGTGCTCGACGATGCGGTGGAGGACGTCCGGATCGGCATCCGGGGGAACGCCGTGGCCCAGGTTCACGACGTGACCGGGAGCGGACTCGCCGCGGCGCAGGACGTCGTCGACGTGCTCGCGCAGAGTCTCCCACGGTGCCCCCAGGTACGCGGGATCGACGTTGCCCTGCAGTGGGGTCTTGCTCCCCAGGAGCCGCGACGCCTCATCGAGGGGGAGGCGATAGTCCACTCCCAGCACCGTCGCCCCAGCGCGAGCCATGGGGCGCAGCAGATGCGAACCGTGGGCAGCAAAGTGCACCCGCGGGACGGGCAGGTCGCTCACGGCATCCAGCGCCGCCGTGGACCACGGCGCACAGAACTGCTCGTACGTGGCCTCGCTCAGGGAGCCAGCCCACGAGTCGAACAGCTGCACCGCTGAGGCTCCGGCGAGCACCTGGGCGCGCAGGAACCGGCCCGACGCTGCGGCAGCCCACTCGGCAAGCGCCGCCCAGACCTGGGGCTGGGCTGCCATGAGGCGGCGGGCACCCAGATGGTCGCGGCTCGCTCTTCCGTCCACCATGTAGGCGGCGAGGGTGAACGGCGCCCCTGCGAAACCGATGAGCGGGGTGCCCCCGAGCCGCTCGACGGTGAGCGCGACCGCCTCGCGAATGGGCTCAAGCGCCGCGTCGAAGCTGTCGTCGAGCGCGGGCAGCGCCTCCACGTCCGCCATGGTCTCGATGGGCCGCGCGAACACCGGGCCCACACCAGGCTCGAGCGACACCTCGACGCCCGCGAGCGCCATGGGCACCACGATGTCGCTGAAGAAGATCGCGGCGTCCACTCCGTAGCGCCGCACCGGCTGCAGCGTGATTTCCGCGGCAAGCTCGGGAGTCACGCACGCCTCGAGCATCGCGTTGCCGTGACGCGCTGCCCGGTACTCGGGCAGCGACCGCCCCGCCTGACGCATGAACCACACGGGCCTGCGCGAGGGAGAGGCGCCGCTGAAGGCCGCCAGCAGCGGAGCGTCGGCCAGAATGCCCGTGCTGAGCGGATGGGTGGCTGGCAGACCGGACATACGTCGATTCTGCCCCGTATTTCCCACATGCCAGAATGGGCGCGTGGTCCTCGTGAGCTTTGTGGCCTCCCACCGCAATCGCGACCTCGCCCTCCTTGAACAGTTGAGCGTTGGCGCGGAGTCGCTCGGTGCGACGGTCGCACGCACCCCGAAGGTTGCCGGCGCCGTGGTGCTGCCTACGTGCAACCGCTTCGAGGTGTACGTCGACGCGGATGACGCCGCAGCCGCTCGCGCCGCGGTGATCGACGCGCTGGCCGGGACATCGCCCCTGGAGCCCGACGCGATCGACGCCGCTCTCGAGACATTCGAGGGCGATGACGCCGTGCGCCACCTCATGTTCGTCGCCACCGGCCTCGAGTCCATGGTCGTTGGCGAGCGCGAGATCTCTGGCCAGGTGCGGCGCGCTCACGCCGACGCTCGCGAACAGGATGCGCTGAGCCCTCGGCTGGATCGCCTCTTCCAGGCGGCGCTGCGCACCTCTCGCGTTGTCGCGGCATCCACGGGCCTTGGCACGTCCGGGCGATCGGTGGTCTCGGTCGCCCTGGATCTGGCCGACGCTAAGGTCACCTGGCCGGGCGCGCGCGTCGTGGTCATCGGCACCGGTTCGCTCGCCGACGCTGCGGTGGGGGCGATGCGCGGGCGAGGGGCGACGATCGTTGGCGTGCACTCCCCGTCCGGGCGGGCGGCCGAGTTCGTGGCTGCCCACGGCCTTGATGCGCTGACCGAGGCCCAGCTGGTCGATGCGGTGCGCGGCGCCGACGTGGTGATTGCGTGCTCCGGCGGCGAGGGAATGGTGCTCACGGCGGACGCGGTGCGCAGCGCGCGCTCAGGGGTTGAGGCGCCGCTCACGGTCGTGGACCTTGCTCTCGAGCGAGACGTGGACCCCCAGGTGCGGGAGCTCCCTGGGGTGTTCGTCGTGGACCTCGAGACCGTTGGCGCAAAGGCTCCGGAGGAGTCCGTCACCGCGATCGATGCTGCGAGGGCCATCGTCGCGCACTCTGTGGCGCGCTTCGACGACACCTCCCGATCGCTTGACCCCGCCGTCGTGGCGCTGCGAGAGCACGTCTTTGGACTGCTCGAGCGAGAGGTCGCCCGCTTGCGCCCCGGTCCCGGAGCGGATGCGGAGACCGTCGCCAAGGCCGATGCCGCCGAGTCCGCGCTGCGTCACTTCGCCAAGATCCTGCTCCACGAGCCGACCGTCCGCGCCCGGGAGCACGCCGAGGCCGGCCAGGCCGAACGCTATATCGACGCCATCACCACGCTCTACGGCATCGACGTCGCCGCATCGCACGATGCCCACCCGGCCACAGACCTCCCGGAGGACGGCGACTGACTGGCCCCAGCGTCGGGCCGGCTAAAGGTCCAGCCGCTCAAGCATGTCCGTCACGAGGGCGGCGACCGCAGAACGCTCAGACCGCTCAAGCGTGATGTGCGCGAACAGCGGGTGACCCTTGAGAGCCTCAATGACCGCGGCGATCCCGTCGTGACGGCCAACGCGCAGATTGTCGCGCTGGGCCACATCGTGAGTGAGCACCACGCGAGAGTCCTGGCCGATGCGGCTCAGCATCGTCAGCAGCACGTTGCGCTCAAGCGACTGGGCCTCATCCACGATGACGAAGGCGTCATGGAGGGAGCGGCCCCGGATGTGGGTCAGCGGCAGCACCTCGAGCATGCCGCGGGCCATGACCTCTTCCACCACCTCGGAGCTCACCATGGCGCCAAGGGTGTCGAAGACCGCCTGCGCCCAGGGGTTCATCTTCTCCATCGCATCGCCGGGCAGGTAGCCAAGGTCCTGGCCGCCCACCGCGTACAGCGGACGGAAGACCATGATCTTCTTGTGCTGGCGGCGCTCCATGACGGCCTCAAGTCCCGCGCACAGCGCGAGCGCTGACTTGCCGGTTCCCGCGCGGCCACCCATCGACACGATGCCAACGGACTCGTCCAGGAGGAGGTCGATCGCGATGCGCTGCTCGGCGCTGCGCCCGTGCACGCCGAAGACCTCCTGGTCTCCCCGCACGAGGCGAATCGCGCCGTCCTCAGTGAGGCGGCCCAGCGCGGAGCCGCGGCCGGAATGAATGACCAGGCCGGTGTGCACCGGCAGCGACCGCAGATCCTCTCCACACTCCGCGGCGGTGAGGGCGCCAAGTGACTCGTGCTCCCACAACTGCGCCATCTGCTCATCGGTGAGCTGGATCTCGCGCATGCCGGTCCAGCCGGAGTCAATCGCGAGCTCCGCGCGGTACTCCTCCGCGTCGATGCCGAGCGCGGAGGCCTTGACGCGCATCGGCAGGTCCTTGGACACCACCGTCACGTCGTGGCCCTCTGCGCGCAGGTTGGCTGCGACCGCGAGGATGCGCGTGTCGTTGTCGCCAAGCCGGAAGCCCGACGGCAGCACCTCTTGATCGGTGTGGTTGAGCTCAACCCTCACGGAGCCGCCGGCCTCATTCACCGTGACCGGCTCGTCGAGCTTGCCGTGAACTACGCGCAGGTCGTCGAGCATCCGCAGCGCGGAGCGCGCGAAGTAGCCCAACTCGGGGTGATGCCGTTTCGCCTCGAGCTCCGTGATGACCACCACTGGCAGCACCACCGCATGCTCCGCGAAGCGCTTGATGGCTCGCGGGTCCGACAGCAGCACTGACGTGTCGAGCACGTAAGTTTTCACTGCGAGAGGGGTGGCGACTTCAGTGGCGGTGGTGCTGGCGGTCTTTGTCACGCGGGGCTCCCAGCGGTTGAGGCCGCAGGGCGCCAATCGCCCTGCGGCGATTGTCAGGCCAAGACCAGGTAGGTCCGGCGTAGTGCACTTCCCACAAGGCCGACGGTAAACCCGCTGATCACGCGCTCGGCCTGCCGACACGCCGCACGCAACGGAACCGTAACGCGCGCCCGGGAGTGTCGATCAGGCGCCCACAGCGTCGGCCCGGCACCGGCACGCCCGACGCTGGGTCACCTTCCCAGGCGGCGCTCCCTCTGTGCGTAGTCGCGCAGGGCGCGCAGGAAGTCCACGCGGCGGAAGTCGGGCCAATAGGCCTCGCAGAAGTAGAACTCGGAGTGGGCGCTCTGCCACAACAGGAAGCCGCCGAGCCGCTGCTCGCCGGAGGTGCGGATCACGAGTTCGGGGTCTGGCTGTCCCTTCGTGTACAGGTGCTCAGCGATGGCCTCGACGGTGATCTCCTTCGCGGCCTGCTCGAGGCTCGTGCCGGCGTCCACGCAGGACCGCAGGTACGCGCGCACGGCTTCGGCGATCTCGTGGCGGCCACCGTAGCCCACCGCGACGTTCACGTGCAGGGCCTTGGAGGCGGCGGTGGAGGCGACGGCGCGAGCGATCCTTGCCGCAGCGTCGGGCGGCAGAAGGGACGCGTCGCCCACGTGCTGGAGCCGCCAGCGCCCGTCGGCAGCAAGCTTCTCCACCGCGTCGCAGATGATTCCGAGCAGGTTGTCGAGCTCCTGGGGATCACGAGCGAGGTTGTCGGTGGAGAGCATCCACAGCGTCACGACCTCGACGCCGGCCTCCGCGGACCACTCGAGCACCTCGGTGATCTTGTCCGCGCCCTTGCGATGGCCGGTGGCAGTGGACTCACCGGCCTGGCGCGCCCAGCGCCGATTGCCGTCGAGAATGACGCCGATATGCGCGGGAACCGTCCCCGCCGCCTTGATGTCACGAGCGAGTCCCCGCTCGTAAACGCCATAGAGGAGCGAATTGAGTCCCAATTCACATCCCTCCTGGCCGCGGTAGCCGGGCTGGGGTTGACGGCCCGACGCTGTAGTCGCCAACGCTACTACCGCCCCGTAACCTACGGTATCGTAGGTTTATGGCCGAGAACCTTCCGGACCCAGCAAAGCCGCTGCTGCGCGGCTGGCTGCACCTGGGTGCCGCACCCATCGCTCTCATCGCTGGCATGGCGCTCATTGTGTGGGCACCCACGCTCCCCGGGCGCATCTCCGCGGCCATCTTCACGCTCAGTGCCGTCCTCCTCTTTGGCACCTCCGCCGTGTACCACCGTGGCAACTGGTCGCCCAAGGCCAAGGCAGTGCTGCGGCGCATGGACCACGCAAACATCTTCATCATCATCGCGGGAACGTACACGCCCCTCACCGTGCTCCTGCTGGAGGGAACGCAGCGCACCGTCGTGCTGTCGCTCGTGTGGGGAGGCGCTTTCCTCGGCGTGCTGTTCCGCGTGCTGTGGGTGGGAGCGCCGCGCTGGCTCTACGTGCCCATGTACGTAGCACTGGGATGGGTCGCGGTCGGCTACTTGAAGCCGTTCTATGAGGCAGGCGGTCTCGCGGTGGTGCTGCTGATCGGCGCTGGCGGCCTCTGCTACACGGTTGGTGCCGTGATCTATGGCACAAAGTGGCCTCGCGGATCAGAGCGCTACTTCGGCTTCCACGAGATCTTCCACGCGCTAACGATCGGTGGATTCGTCTGCCACTTCATCGCCTGCGCCCTTGTCATCTTCAACGCCGCCTGACGCAGCGCCCTCGTGGGGAGCGGGATGAGTGCGCACCTTGCGCAGGTGCTTGCTGAGTGAGCGGAACAGCAGGATCCCGGCTGCCACCAGCCCAAAGGTGATCACAAACGCCAAGAAGCCGGGACCCCCGGTGAACGACGACGTCATGTGACCTCCTTTTCGAGGACTATCCTGCCTCACTGTGAGCACCCTTGACGACGAGACGGCCGACTCCCCCCGCGGGACGAGCCGCCGCGCCAAGATTTGGGGCTGGGCAGGGGTTGCCGTACTCGTGGTGATCGCCAGCTGGTTCGGATGGGGATTCGCTCAGCAGCCGGTGCGCTGGAAGGACGTCGGGTTCGACATCTCCTCGCCCACCGAGGCCCAGGCGACGTTCGACGTGTACATCTACAAGGACGTCGATGTCGAGTGCCACGTGCGGGCACTGAACAAGAGCTACGCGGAGGTGGGTCTCACGTCCGTCACGGTGCGGCGCGCTGACGGTCCGCAGCAGCGCATCACCGTGGACTTCGCCACGACGGAACTCGCCACGACGGCCGTCGTGAAGTACTGCCAGCCCGTCAAGTAGCACTTCGCATCCTGCGTGTCGATGGCGCCCGGATTCTGTGACGCCGTGCGCGCTGCGTGTCGATTCGGGTCGCTTTGCGCCCGGTGAACCGCGTGCGGGAGGCACTGGGTGCCCAAGCGTCCTACGTGACCGCAATCGACACGCAGGGCGCCTGAGCACGCGAGAACCGGGCGTAACCGACACGTAGGGGCCAACACGGGGTTTGGGCCGCCACAATGACCCTTGATACCCTTGCGCATCCACATTTGAGGAGCACAACCGTGACCGATACCACCGCCAATTGGCTGACCCAGGAGGCGTACGACCGCCTGCAGGCCGAGTACGACGAACTGGTTAACGTTGGGCGTGCCGCGATCGCCAAGGAGATCGACGAGCGCCGCCAGGAGGGCGACCTCAAGGAGAACGGCGGCTACCACGCCGCCCGTGACGAGCAGGCGAAGATGGAGGCGCGCATCCAGGAGCTGCGCCACAAGCTCGCCACCGCGGTCGTCGGCGAGGCCGTCTTCGACGGCACCATCTCCGCGGGCACCGTCGTGACGGCCTCCGTCGCTGGCCGCGAGATGCGCTTCCTGGTTGGCTCTCGCGAGATCGCCGAGGGCACGGACATCGACGTCTTCAGCGCGCAGTCGCCGCTGGGCGCCGCCGTGCTCGGCAAGTCCCAGGGCGACGAGACCTCGTACACCGCTCCCAACGGCAAGGAGATCGAGGTCAAGATCCTCGCCGCGGAGCCCTTCAAGGGCTAAGTCAGTTCGTCTGGACCGGGAGCCTCGAAGCGCTCGAGGTAGCGCGCCATCTGCGACGCCGGGATCTCAAAGACTCCCGGCGGCCTCGTCAGCAGCACGGCGACCTCGTAATGGTCCGTGTGCGGGAACATGTCGAGCAACCTCGCCTCGACGGGCGTGAGCGACGGCATCGCTGCCAAGTCGGCGGCAAGTGACGTCGCGTTGCAGCTTGAGTAGACCACAGTGCGCACGCCCGACGCTTCAAGCCAGTTCGCGAGCGCCTCACCTATCCCCCGCCGCGGCGGATTGACGATCACCAGCTCCGGTGGCGCGGGCTGGCTCTGCGCCCACTGGGTCGCGTCCGCCGCAATGAAGGCCGCCTCGATCCCGAGGTCACGCGCCGAGCGTTGAGCCGACGCGACGGCAGCCTCCGAGGTCTCGACCCCCGTCACCTCGCGCCCGCTGGCCGCGGCGTGCAGCGCGAAGCCTCCCACACCGCAGTAGAGGTCCCACAGCGACGCGGGGTTGATGCGCTCGATCCACTCCGTGACCTGGCGGTACAGCGCTGCGGCGACGTCGGTGTTGGTCTGGAAGAAACTCTGCGGCTGCAGGTGCAGGTCGATGTCGTTGACGGTCATCGTGAGGGAGTCCGACTCAGTGAGGACGATCTCCCGCTCCCCCTCGAGCACCGCTCGGTGCTCCGGAAGCACGTTCACCGACACCACCGCGGCCTGCGGCAGTCGCTCAAGCAACCATGGGAGGTGCTTCTTGATCCGCGCGAGAGACTCGGTGGAGCGCAGCACGAACCGCACCATCAGCTCCCCGCTCGGCGCGATCGTCACGATGATGTTCTTGAGCTCGCCCCTGCGCAGCGGGACGCTGTACGGCTCGATCATCGCGAGGGTGATGAACTCGGTGAGCGGGGCGAAGGCGACGGCTAGATCCGGTGGGTACAGCGGGCACTCGGCTAGATCGATGCCGTGACCGTCGGGACCGAGGATCCCCAGCGTCGGCGCGGCTATTGTGCCGCCCACGACCATCTTGGCCTTGTTGCGGAATCCCGCCTCCGGGCCGACCACCGACGGAAGCCACTGCGGCACGGAGACCAGGTCGCGAACCCTCTGCTCCTTGCCGCTCACCTGCACCGGATGCGGCAGCTCGATGAGGGTGCAGGAGCGGCAGCGCTCGGCGACGTAATACGAACAGAGCATTACGCAGGCTCGAGGGCCGGATCGTCCAGCTCGTCCTCATCGTCTTCTTCGCCCGGTGCCCTTGCCTCGGGATCGCGCAGCTTGGTGATGAACGTCGTGATGAACGAGATGAACGGCACGGCGATGACCGCGCCCACGAAGCCAGCGAGGAGCGTTCCGGCGGAGACGGACAGCAGGATGACGATGGGATGCAGCGAGGCGGCCTTGCCGAACATCAGGGGGTACAGGATCGAGCCTTCAAGCTGCTGCACCACGATCACGATGCCGAGCATGATGAGCGCTTTGGTCCAGCCGCCGTCGACGAGCGCAACCAAGACGGCGATGGCGCCGGAGATGGCCGCACCGAACATGGGCACGAACGAGAACAGGAACACCAGGATCGCGATGGGGATCACGAGCGGAATGCCAAGGATCCATGCGCCGATGCCAATGCCAACAGCGTCGATGAGCGCCACGAATGCGCTGGTGCGCGCGTAGCGCCCCAGCGTGCCCCAAGCGGCGGTGCCGGCAAGGTCAACGCGCTCGGCGTTGGTGCCCGTGGTGCTCTTGACGACCCACCACCACATGAGGCGGCCATCCTTGAGGAAGAAGAACAGCGCAAGCAGTGCGATGACCGTCCCCGCAAGGACGGAGCCGATGGTCGAGGTCACGGAAAGGGCGCCGCTGGCGAGACCGGTCCAGTTGTTTTGGAGCAGGCCCTGGGCGCGCTCAGACAGGTTGTCGATCTGCGCCTGGTCCACGTGGAAGGGGCCGTCAACAAGCCAGTCGAGGAAGGTGTTGAAGCCCTCGATCGCCTGATCGCGCAAGTCGTTGAAGCCAGCCGCGATAGTTCCGCCGGCCGCCGTGAGCAGGCCAAGCACCAGCACGATGAGCGTGACAAGCACGATCGCGGCGCCCGCCGCCCGGGGGATGCGAAGCTTCTCCATCCTCGTCACGAGGTGCTCAAGGGGCGCGGCGATGATGAGCGCGATCACCATCGGCAGGAGGATCGGCGACAGCGTCGCGAACACCGACACCAGGAAGAACGCAACCACGCCGATCACGATGACCCGCCACGACCACGCGGCGGTGATCACCAGGCCGTACGGAACGGAACCCGCAGGTGCCCCGTCCGCACCATCGACGGATCGCTTGGGACGAAGTCTGAGGCGCGCCATACCGCGAGCCTATCCCCAGCGTCGGGCGGGAACGCGGAACATCCCCCTGCGTGGAGGCGTTCTCTTGCCGGAGGTGCCGACATGTTTGGGATTGGCATAGACAAGCAGAAGATGGTCGAGCGCGCGGATGCGATGCCGGGCCGCAGCGAGAAGATGCAGGTGTCGCCGCTGCACGTGGTCCTCGGCACGCCGCTCGAGGGCCCGTACCCGGAGGGCTCGGAGACCATCTACTTCGCGATGGGATGCTTCTGGGGAGCCGAGCGGATCTTCTGGCAGACGCCGGGAGTGTTCGTGACGGCCGTTGGCTACATGGGAGGATGGACGCCCAACCCCAACTACGTCGAGACGTGCACGGCGCAGACCGGCCACACCGAGACCGTCAAGGTGGTCTACAAGCCCGACGAAGTCTCGCTCGAGACGCTGCTCAAGGAGTTCTGGGAGAACCACGACCCCACCACGTGGGCGCGACAGGGCGGGGACATCGGCACGCAGTACCGATCCGCGATCTTCGCTACGACGCCCGAGCAGCTCGCGGCGGCCGCGGCCAGCCGGGACAAGTACCAGGCGCTGCTCACCGAGAAGGGTTTTGGCGAGATCACCACGGAGATCTCCCTCGCGGCCGACGCCGGCGACGGTCAGTTCTATCTCGCCGAGGACTACCACCAGGGGTACCTGTACAAGAACCCCAGCGGCTACTGCAACCACGGGTTCTGCCAGGTCGCGTACGCGTAAGCGGGGACCGCGCCGCCGCGCGGCACCGTGCGGGACCTGCGTCCGCACGGCAAATCGCGTTCGGCGCACGCCCGGGCGGCCCGACGCTGCGGAGAGTCCACGCGCCCGTCACCATTTGCCGTGCGGACGCAGGCAGGGGCCGGGGCCGGGGCCGGTCTATACCTCTACCTGACGCTCGACTCCGTCCACGGTCTCGATGAGGCCGCGGCGGCGCAGGTCCTCGAGGTACTTCTGCATGCCGCGCTCTCCCTTGCCGCGGAACAGCGGCATGAGCCGGGGCAGCGCATTCGGCATGAGCATCGCGGTCTTCACGAGCCACGACTCGCTGACCTTGGGGTAGACCTCGATGCGGCGCTTGTCGAGCACCTTGAGCATGGCGCGAGCCACCTGGTCGGGCGTTTGCGGCGGGTCCTGGAACTGCAGCGCATTGCCGCCCTCAAGCGCCTCTTGGCGCAGCATCCGCGTATCCGTCGCTGACGGCAGCACGGATCCCGCGATGATGCCCTTGTTCCGCAGGTCCAGGGCGATCGACAGCATTGCGCCTCGCAACCCGAACTTCGACGCCGTGTAGATGGGCGTCTCCCCCAGCGGGAAGATGCCGCCGAGCGACACCGTGGTGACGATGCGCGGGTCCGGTGCCGCGCGCAGCAGGTCAATCGCGAGGCGAGTGAGCACGAGCGGCGAGTGCAGGTTGACTATGAGCTCGTGCTCGATCGACTCCACGGACCGCTCGTCGAAGCGCTCAGCAGAGGTCATGCCGACGTTGTTCACGAGCACGTCGATCCGCCCATGCGCCTCCTCAATCGCGCCGAGGATGCGCTCCACATCCGCCCGCGACGTGAGGTCGCCAACCAGCACCGAATGCCGATCCGCGCCGCCCGGAAGGGACTCGACGACCCTTGCCGCGGCGTCGGGCCGGATGTCGACGAGTACAAGGCGCGCCCCACGCTCAGCCGCGCGCGCCGCGAAGGCGGAGCCGATGCCGCCGCCACCGCCGGTGACGACGACGACGCGGTCGGTCAGGTCATAGCGCGCACCCATCAGTGGCTCCCCTTGGGGATCGCCCAGCCCATGCGCTTACCCACCTTGAAGATGTACTTGGTGATCGCGACGCCATCCACGTAGCCCTTGTGGCGCGGCGAGTCGACGAACTTGATGCCGCGCGAAAGGTCGGGCTCGTCGGTCTGGATGCACTGCTCGAACTCCGCCCACTTCTCCGGACGCTCGGTGCGGTCGGCGATGTGCTGGGCGACCATCGCGGACAGCTGCGACATGAGCAGGTACGCCGCGCCGTTTGTCTCGACAAAGCCGATGCCGTACAGGCCGGTGTGACGCGAGAACGCTGTGAGGTACATGTGGTCGGGGTGCTGCTCGGAACCCATGAGGTCCTGCGCATACGGCACCGCGTGCTTGTAGCCGGTGGCGAGCAGAATGAGATCCACCTCAACGCTGCTGCCGTCCTTGAAGGTGACCGTCGTGCCCTCCGCCGACGCGATGTCTGGCTTGGCCTTGATCTCGCCGTGCTGCAGATAGTGCAGCAGCTGCGTGTTGAGCGTGGGATGGGTCTCAAAGAGCTTGTGGTCCGGCTTGGGGAGGCCAAGGCGGGTGAGGTCGCCGTTGAGCAGACGGAGCATCTTGCCGAACAGCCACTGCTCAAGCCACATCGGCAGCGTGGGACCGCCGTCCGCGAAGACGTCCGACGGCATGCCGAAGATGTGCTTGGGAATGAACCAGTAGCCGCGGCGCACGGAGATGTACGCCTCGTCGGCGTCGCGCGCCGCATCGCAGGCGATGTCGCAGCCCGAGTTGCCGGCGCCCACCACGAGCACTCGCTTTCCCTTGAACTCCTCGGGTGAGCGGTACGAGACGGTGTGGCGCACCTCTCCCGTGAAGCCAGGGATCTCCGGGGCGTTGGGAACCCATTGGACGCCCGACGCGATGATCACGTTCTCGTGTTCCGTCGCCTTGCCGCCCTTGCGGGTGACGCGATAGCCGCCATCCTCGAGCTTCTCGACACGCTCCACCTCGGTGCCGAACTCGATGCCGTCTCGCAGCCCGTAGTGGACGGCGAAGGCGCGGATGTACGCGAGGATCTGCCGGTGGCTGGGGTAGTCCGGGTAATCGTCCGGCATGGGGAAATCGGAGAAGCCAGAAAGCGTCTTCGATGAGATGAAGTGCGCGGACTCGTACATGGGCGAGCCGGGGGCGTCGATGTCCCACAGGCCGCCCACATCCTGGTTGCGCTCGATGTGGGTATAGGGAAGGCCGCGCTCCTTGAGGGCGCGCGCGGCGGCCAGTCCTCCGGGGCCGGCGCCGATGATGCACGTGTCGCGCATGTGACTCCTCGTCATTGAGAGTGCCCCCTCAGCACGTGAGGATTCTATGGGCGACTCCCGCCCCGAGTGTGCTGGTCAGCGTGTCAGATTTCGCACAAGCTCCCACTGCTTGACGCCCTGGTGGCCCGCGCCGCCTTCGTGCCCGTTGAAGTCGTAGACGGTGATGTCCTTGTCTCCCGCATACCAGTTGTAGGCGGCAAACACCGTGGAGGGCGGGCAGATCTCATCAAACAGGCCGACGCTGAACAGGGCCCGCGCCGACGCTCGCTTGGCGAAGTTGACACAGTCGAAATAGCTGAGGGTGCGGAAGGCCTGTTCCGAGTTGTCGCGGTGGATGGCGAAGTAGCGGCGCAGCTCGCCGAAGGGGTCGGCGTCAGTGATGTAGATGGCGCGCTCGAAGTTGCACATGAAGGGCACGTCCGGCATCACGGCGGCGAGGTCGGGGACCAGGCCCGCGACGGCGAGGGTCATTGCCCCACCCTGGGAGCCGCCGACAACGAAAGTCTGCGAAGCGTCGACACCCTCGATGGTGCGCGCGGACTCAACGCAGCGAACCGCGTCGGTGAACAAACGGCGGTAGTAGTAGTCCTGGGGACGCTCGATGCCACGCGTCATCTCGCCAGGCAGCGAGGGTCCGGTGGATCCCACGTCTGGCGTGTCGCCACCGTTGCCCCATGAGGAGCCCTGGCCGCGGTTGTCCATCATCACGTGGGCGTATCCGGCGGAGGGCCAGAACGTGTGCTCGAAGGGCAGGCCGCGTCCACCGCCGTAACCGTGGAACTGCACCACCACCGGCAGCGCCGCAGAGGTGTTCGCGGGACGGGAGTACCACGCCTTGATGGGCTGACCTCCAAAGCCGGGGAAGGTCATGTCGAAGATCTCCACGCCCGGCAGAGCGTGCACCAGCTCAAGCGTGACCTCGCCGCCAGCGGCGCGGGATTCGTCGAGAGTGCGCTGCCAGAACTCGTCGAAGTCCGCAGGTTCGGCGACGTCCGGGCGGTAGGCGCGGAGCTCGCTCAGCGGAAGGTCGAACTGCGGCATCACTAGCCTCCGATGTTGAAGAGGATGAAGTTGATGATGCTGGCCACCGTGAGGAACACGATGATTGCGGTGCCGATGTAGACCTGTTTGGGGAAGCGTCGGAACGGCTCGGCCCACGTGCGCGCCGCGAGGAACGCTGCGGCGACTGCGGTGCCCATGAACACCGCCGCGCGCACGCGGAACGCGGAGGGGCCATCGAAGGCGGTGATGATGAACCAGCTCCAGCCCCAGCCCACGAGGAAGCCCCCGAGCACAAAGGCAAGTTCCGGCAGTCCCTTGCGCCAGCTGGCTGTGATGCGATGGATGAGGATGGCGGGGATCAGCGCGAACAGACCACCGATGACTACCGGGGCGGCCATCGCGATCCACACGTTGATGGCCCCCGCAACGATCGTCACCGGGAGCATGAACAACAGGACCGTGCCAATGCCGATCACGGTCGCCGACAGCATCAGCGACGCAGGCTTGACGTCAGCCTTCTGAGCTTCTTTGGCACGCTCAGCCGCACGCTGTTCTGCGGCGTCGTCGGGCCACTCGAACTCGTATGGGTCGTCTGCGGGAGTGATCTCCCGCTTGTCCTCGGTCACGGGCTAGTCGCGACCCTGCAGGATCGCGATGATGCGCAGGAACTCGATGTACAGCCACACGAGCGTGAGGATCAGGCCGAACGCGGCCTTCCACTCGACGTGCTCCGGGGCGCGGTTCTTGACGGCGTTCTCGATGAAGTCGAAGTCCGCGATGAGGGACACGCACGCGAGGATCACCGCGAAGGCACCGAGAGCCACGCCAAGCGGCACCGGGCCAAGCATGACCTCAGAGCGCAGGCCCCATGCGGCGTTCGAGTCGCTGAAGATCATGTAGCCCAAGTTCACGAGCGAGAACGCCAGGTAGGAGATGCCACCGATCAGGAGGAACTTGCGCATCTTGCTCGTGTAGCGCACCTTGCCGGAGCGGTACAGGTACAGGCACACGGCGAACGTGATGAACGTCGCGAGCAGCGCCTGGACGCCGGGTCCAGGTCCTGTCCAGCGCTCGACAAACGAGGTGATCGCACCAAGGAAGTAGCCCTCGGCGATCGCATAGATCGCGATGAGCGCGGGGTTCGCCTTCTTCTGGAAGATGATGACGAGGCTCAGCACAAAGCCGACGATCGCGCCCGCCCACATGGCGGCGTAGTTGGGGAACAGCACGCCGGGGACAGCGGCGAGGCCCACGAGGAGTGCGATGAGCGCGGTCTTGGTGATGGTGCCCTCGTAGGTCATCACGCCAGGACGCTGCGGCTCGGCATCGGGCAGGTTGAACTGCGCCTCGAGTGCCTCCGCGCTCACCGGCGCATTCATCTGCGCGAACGTGGCGTTCGGCTTGAACTCTTTGCCTGAACTGAACACAGGGCTGGCCACAATGCCTCCTTGAATGGGTTTCGCCAATCATACCGGCGCACAATGAGGGCATGCTTTCGCGTCACGCACAGGTGCTCGCGCTGCGCTGGGTGGCCGTCGCGGCGCTCGGCGAGTATGGCCTCAGCGAGGGAACGCTCCATTTCCTGACGCACGGCGAGAACACCACGTGGCGCCATGACGGCCCTCGCGGCTCGCACCTCGTCAGAGTGCACCGCCCCCAGCGTCACGGCCGCGGCGACCCCGAAGCCCCCATTCGCTCGGAGCTCGCGTGGCTCAGCGCGATCCGAGAGGAAACCGACCTCCTGGTTCCGCGGCCCGTGGCCACTCCCGACGGCCGCACCACGGTGGTCGCCACGGTTGGCGACCTCACTCGTGTGGTCTCCGTCCTCGAGTGGACTCCCGGACGCATCGTGGGTGGTTCGGCGCGGCCGGTGCACCTCAGGCGCCTGGGCACGGCCATGGCGAGACTCCATGGCCACGCCGATGCCTGGAAGCGACCTGAGGGCTTCACCCGGATTCACTGGGATCGCGAGGGATTCCTCGGCAATGCGATGGTCTACGGCAAGCTCGCCGCCGCGGACGTATGGCCGCTGTTCCCACCAGACCTGCGCAAGCGCTTTGAGGCGGTCGCCGAGCGCATGGGACCGCTGCTCGACAGCGACCCGGACACGGGCCTCATCCACGCCGACCTGCACCTCAGCAATGCCGTCTTCAACCGCGACACCGTCGCACTCATCGACTTCGATGACAGTGGATTCGGCCCTCGCATCTACGAGCTCGCCGTCGCGCTGTGGAGCCGGCGCCATCGCGACGAGTATGCGCCGTTCCGCGACGCCCTCGTCGACAGTTACCTCAGCGAACGCGAGTTGGACGTCACCCACCTCGACGACTACATCGCGCTCCGGCAGCTGGCATTCGAGCTGTGGTTCGCGGGCATGGCTGGCGTGAACCCCGAGTTCGCCGCCGAACTCGACAACACCCACGAATGGTCGCACCAGATACTCGACGCAGTGGGCTATTAGCTCGGCACGGCGCGCAGTGCCCCCGGCGGGGCTCGAACCCGCACTGTGCCGATTTTAAGTCGGCTGCCTCTGCCGATTGGGCTACGGGGGCAGCCCTAGCCTACTGAGGCGATCGACAGCGCGATTCCGTCGAGGATGTCGTGTTCGCTTGTCGTCACCGTGGTCAGGTGCCCGCCCGACGTTGCCACGGCTTCAGCGACCGCCGTCACGACCTCTCGCCACACCAGGGCGCCCGCACCGATCGCCTCGACGCGACCCGGGTGCATGAAGGGCATGGCGGCCCTGTCCTCGTGGCTGGCGGCGATGAGCGCATTGCACGAGTCGATGACCTGCTGGACCGTGAGGGTCGCGCCATGGATGGCGACGGGATCGTACGCGGGAAGGTCAAGAGCATGGGCGGTGACCGTGGTGATCGAGCCCGCGACACCAATGAGGGTGCGCGCCTCGCCGAGCGAAACTGTTCCCTGTGCCACGGCGAGGGCCTCGCGAACGTCAGCCACAGCGTCGGCCTGTTGCTGGGCTGTTGGTGGGTTGGCGGTCAGGTGACGTTCCGTGAGGCGGACGCAGCCAACGTCCATCGAGTACGCCGCGTCCAGGGTGTCGCCGCCGAGCGCGAGCTCCGTGGAGCCGCCGCCAAGGTCAACGACGAGGAACGGCGCCGGGGCACCCATCACCGCGGACACCACGCCGTTGAAGCTCAACGAGGCCTCCTCGTGCCCGCTGATGACCTCCGGCGTCACACTGATGCGCTCTCGCACGCCCTCGAGGAACCTCTCGCGGTTGCGGGCGTCACGCGTTGCGGAGGTGGCCACGAAGCGCACGCGCTCCACTCCCAGTTCGCGGCACGTTGCGGCGTAGTCGTCGAGGGCCGCGAAGGTGCGGACCAGGGCCTCCTCAGCGAACTCCCCTGTCCGGTCGACGCCCTGTCCAAGTCGCACCACGCGCATCTCGCGCACCAGGTCCGTGAGCTGTCCGTCAGCGACGTCCGCGACCAGCAGACGAATGGAGTTGGTCCCGCAGTCGATTGCCGCGACTCGCGTCATGAAGGTCCCTTCCTCAGTTGCGCTCAGTTGCCGGCGCCGGGTGATTCGCACGTGCAGCGATCGATGCGCCACTCGTCGCCAATCAACTCAAGCGCCTCGTCGCCAAACGGGTTCACGCCAGGCCCTGCAGCGAGCGCATGGCCAACGAGCACGTGAAGACACTTGACGCGATCGGGCATGCCACCGGCGCTCACGCCGTGAATCTCCGGCACATCACCCAGCTGGTAGCGCTCCTCGAGATATGCCTCGTGCGCCGCTCGGTACGCCGCCGCGAGCTCCTCGTCCTCCGCGAGTCGCGCCTGCATTTCGCGCATCGTCCCCACGGCCTCAAGTGTCGACACTGCCGCCACCGCGCCCGGGTGCGTCAGGTAGTACTGCGTGGGGAAAGGGGTGCCGTCAGGAAGTCGCGGCGCGGTGCGCACGACTGCCGGGTTGCCGCACACGCAGCGCGCAGCGATGGCAAGCACGCCGCGAGGTTCGCGGCCCAACTGGGTGTGGAGCACCTCAAGATCGGCGTCAGTCGCGGGGGTCAGGGGCACCCCAGCATCCTAGGGCGCGAGCGGCTACGGTGCGGACTCGCCCTTCGCCTCCCCTGAGGCCTCGGCGTCGTCTCCCGACGCTCCACCCGCCTCCTCAATCGACTCCCACAGCGTGGAATACCAGGGGTTCCTCACCGTGGTGTCGGGGGCGTGGAAGGCACCCTGGTCCTCTTCCTTCGCGGCCTCGACGAGCTCCGGGTCCACGACACGGTACGGCGTCTCGCCAGGGAACACGTAGCCGAGACGCTCGCGCGCCTGGGCCACCACAAACGCATCGTCTTCCCACCGCTCTAGATCATCGCTCAGGGCCGTCACCTGCCGCTGCGCCGCATCGCGTTCAGCACGCAGCTCACGAAGGTTCTCCTGCTGCGCAAAGTACACGCGCAGCGACGGCAGCAGCACCGCGAGCGCGAGCACAATGACGATCGCGAGAACGCCAGTGCGCCAGCTCAGCGCTCCCGCAAAGGAGCCGCGAGCGCCCGCCGCCTCAATTCGTGGCTTGGGTTCCGCCGCCCTGCGGCTCGAACCGGTGCGGGCACCAGGGCGAGTGTTCGCTGCCTGGGGGCGCGAGCGTCGGGCCGGCTTGGGAACCCCGGCCGACGGGGTGGCTGGCACCCTGCCCGGCGTCACCGGACGCTTGGTCTGGCCGGTGGATTTCTTGCCTGCCCCCGGACGCCCAGAAGGGCGCGGAGCACCGGGACGCTTGGGGGCAGACATGCCCTCATTGTCCCAGCGAGCCGCGCCCTTCTGAGGCTTAGCCGCCGCGAGTCGCTGAGTTACGCGAACTTGCGCGGGAACGCCGACTTGCCGGCGTAGACAGCTGCGTCGTCGAGGTCCTCCTCAATGCGGAGCAGCTGGTTGTACTTGTTGATGCGCTCGCCACGAGCGGTGGCACCGGTCTTGATCTGGCCAGCGTTGTAGGCGACGGACAGGTCGGCGATTGTGGTGTCCTCGGTCTCACCGGAGCGGTGCGAGACCATCGCAGTGAAGCCGGCGCGCTGGGCGAGGGCGACAGCGTCGGAGGTCTCGGAGAGGGTGCCGATCTGGTTGACCTTCACCAGCAGCGAGTTCGCGGCCTTCTCCTCGATGCCCTTCTTGAGGCGCACGGGGTTGGTCACGAACAGGTCGTCGCCAACGATCTGCACCTTGTCGCCGATCTCGGACACGAGCTGGCTCCAGGTGCCCCACTCGTCCTCGCTCAGCGGGTCCTCGATGGAAACGAGCGGGTAGTCGGAGACGAGCTGCGCGTAGTACGCGATCATCTCTTCGGGGCTGTGGGGACGGCCCTCGAACTGGTACGCGCCGTCCTTGAAGAACTCGGTGGACGCGACATCGAGGGCGAGCGCGACGTCGTCACCGGGCGTGAAGCCGGCCTTTTCGATCGCGACGATGATGAGGTCGAGCGCCTCACGGTTGGAGTCGAGGTTGGGCGCGAAGCCGCCCTCGTCGCCAAGGCCCGTGGACAGGCCGCGCTCCTTGAGCACGGACTTGAGGGCGTGGTACACCTCGGCGCCCGTGCGCAGCGCCTCGCGGAAGGAGCTCGCGCCAACGGGGGCGATCATGAACTCCTGGACATCCACGTTGGAGTCTGCGTGCGAGCCGCCGTTGACGATGTTCATCATCGGCACCGGCAGAACGTGCGCGTTGGGGCCGCCGACGTAGCGGTACAGGGGAAGGTCGGCGCTGTCAGCTGCGGCCTTCGCCACAGCGAGCGAGACGCCAAGAATGGCGTTCGCGCCAAGCTTGCCCTTGTTGTCGGTGCCGTCGAGGTCGATCATGATCTTGTCGATCAGTCGCTGCTCGCTCGCGTCGAGGCCAACGACCTCAGGGGCGATGACGTCGATCACCGCGTCAACGGCGCCCTCGACGCCCTTGCCCAGGTAGCGACCCTTGTCGCCGTCACGGCGCTCGACCGCCTCGAATGCTCCGGTGGAGGCACCGGACGGGACCGCCGCACGCGCAAACGTGCCGTCCTCCAGGGCCACTTCTACCTCAACAGTGGGGTTGCCGCGCGAGTCAAGAATCTCGCGGGCGCCTACGGCCTCGATGCTGGCCATGATGCTCCTTGGATTGATGGATTGGGGGGACCAGGCAGCTGTGCCTGAAGATCCAGAACGAGTCTAGTCACCCTTGCGGGACGCTCAGGCGCGACGAAGGTCCCTCGGCCGTCGGCTCAGGCGCGCCTGCGCATCACCACGAGCGTCATGCCCAGCAGCAGCAGAGCGACCGCGACGCCCAGCGGCAGCGCGGCGTCGATGCCGGTGTCGCCAAGCCAGTCGTCGTCCTGGTCATCGGCCGGGGTCACCTCGATGTCGATGTCAGCGGTGAGGCCTGTCGACAGCTGGGTAACCGTGATGACATGCGCAGAGGCATGCGGGAAGGTCACTGTCACCGTTCCGTCCTGGATGTCGATCTCGTCGATGTCGACGCTCGAGGTCGCCACTAGGTCTGACGCCGGAACGGGGGTGGAGTGGCCGAGCGAGTCCCTCACCACAACCTGCGCCGTGGTCGCGCCATAGGGCTCTGCGCTGAAGCTGGCCGCACCGTCCCCGCCGCCGGCTGCACCAGCGAGCCAGTATTGCTGCGTGGGCAGTCCTGCCTGGAATGAGGCTCCCAGTACGGGGCGTCGGTCCACTCCCAGTAGATCGGCCCGTCGTCGTCCGCGTGCGCCGGTGCCGCAGCGAGGAAGCCGCCTGTCGCGGCAAGCACGAGCGCGCCCATCAGCGCGATGAAACGGCGGGAAAATGGATTGCGCAGCGCACGCTCGTCGAGCATGGCCAGTCCCCTCAGCCGGTGGCCCATTTTGCATGACCAGGCGTGACGTGGGTCACAAACTACTATGGTCGCGGCCACAGGGGAATGACTTGTGGAAGATTTCTCTCCCGACGCTGCGGCTGGCTAGCGGTCGAACCAGGGGCGGTCTGCGTCAACGAAGGCCGAGACGTTCTGAAACGCCGTGTATGAGAACTGGCCCAGCTGCTGGTCCTCCGCCGACTTCATGGCCGCCTGAATAGAGGTGAGCAGAGCATCGGTCGAGTACTCGCCCGAGCGAGGACTGATGTTCGCCTCCGCCGCGACCTTGTCGGAGATCTCCCTCACCGCGTTGAGCGTGGGGTCGTTGTAGGCGACGACCATGAGCGCGATGATGCCCTGCGTCGCAAGGATCGTCTCTTCGCTGGCCTTGCCCTGCTGGCCCTTGAAGATGATCCACTGATCGGCAAACTGCTTCGCGGTGGCGCGCGTCACGGGATAGCCCTGATCCTTCGCAGCCGCAAGCAGGTCATCGCGAAGCAGCTCGATCGTGAGCACCTGGCGACGGTTCGCGGTGTCCTGACCCATCGTGTCGTTGAGCCACGCCTGGTACGTCGCGTCGACGTCGGCGTTGGTGATGACGGTCTTGCCGTAGTTGGCGGCGACTCCGGGGGCGCCGTCCTGTCCGGGAGGCGCGCAAGCGGTCAGGGTCAGCATGACGGCAGCTGCGCCGAGCACGGCGGCACGAGAACGCGTGAATCGCATGGACCACATCCTAATCGGGCCACATCGCGCTGAGGACGCCGCGCAACCAGTCCAGCACGGGCAGCCCTTCGACAGGGCTCCCGCCCACTCGCGAGGTGCGCGGGGCTGGCACCAGCACCTGGCGCAGCGCGGGCTTGATGTGGGTGCCTGGATACAGGCGGTTGATGCGCATCGCTGCCGAGTCCGGCAGCTCGACGGGTGAGAAGCGGATGAAATTGCCCTGGCTCACCACGTCGTGCACTCCGTGGGCGCGGAGCTCGATGCGCAAAACCGCAACGGCCAGCAGATTCTCGACCACCTCCGGGAGCGTGCCGTACCGGTCCCCCAGCTCCTCCTGGATGGCGTCGAGCGTGGCCGTGTCCGCAGCGTCGGCGATCTTGCGATACGCCTCGAGCCGCAGTCGCTCGTGCTCGATGTACGACTCCGGAATGTGCGCGTCGATGGGCAGGTCCACAGTCATGGGCGCGCGCTCGGGCTCTCCCTCGCCGCGGAAGTCGGCGACTGCCTCTCCCACCATGCGGATGTACAGGTCGAAGCCCACCCCCTCGATATGGCCCGACTGCTCTCCGCCCAGCAGGTTGCCGGCACCGCGAATCTCGAGATCCTTCATCGCGACCGCAGCGCCGGAGCCCAAGTCCGTATGGGCCGCGATGGTCTGCAGGCGATCGTGGGCTGTCTCCGTGAGCGAACGGTCCGCCGGGTACAGGAAGTAGGCATACGCGCGATCGCGGCCGCGCCCCACGCGGCCGCGCAGCTGGTGCAGCTGAGACAGACCGAACGTGTCAGCGCGCTCCACAATCAACGTGTTCGCGTTGGAGATGTCGAGGCCCGTCTCCACGATCGTGGTGCACACCAGCACGTCGTAGCGCTTCTCGTAGTAGTCAACGATCACCTGCTCGAGCTGCTTCTCGCTCATCTGGCCGTGCGCCACGGCGATGCGCGCCTCCGGCACCAGGTCGCCCAGTTGCAGCGCTGCCCGAGTGATGGTCTTCACCGAGTTGTGGATGTAGAACACCTGGCCGTCACGGAGCAGCTCGCGGCGAATCGCGGCCGCCACTTGCGCATTCTCGTGAGGGCCCACGTAGGTGAGGATGGGGTGGCGGTCCTCAGGAGGCGTCGCAAGCGTGGACATCTCGCGAATGCCGGTGATCGCCATCTCGAGCGTGCGGGGAATGGGCGTCGCAGACATCGCGAGCACGTCCACGTCGGTGCGCAGCGCCTTGAGCGTCTCCTTGTGCTCGACGCCGAACCGCTGCTCTTCGTCGATGATCACCAGGCCCAGGTTCTTGAAGCGGACCTGTCCCGTGAGGATCCGGTGCGTGCCGATCACCAAGTCGATCGTGCCGTCCGCCAGGCCATCGACCACCTGCTTGGCCTCAGCGTCGGTCTGGAAGCGCGACAGCGCCGCGACCTTCACAGGGAAGGGCGCGAAGCGATCGCTGAACGTGTCGAAGTGCTGCTTGACCAGGAGCGTCGTGGGACATAGGAGGGCCACCTGCGTGCCGCCCTGGATCGCCTTGAATGCCGCGCGCACCGCGACCTCTGTCTTGCCGAATCCCACGTCGCCGCAGATCAGCCGGTCCATGGGCACAGGCTTCTCCATGTCCGCCTTGACCTCATCGATGGTGCTGAGCTGGTCCGGCGTCTCGACGTACGCGAACGCCTCCTCAAGCTCTCGCTGCCACGGGGTGTCCGGCGGGAACTCGCGTCCTTTGGTCGCCATGCGCGCGCTGTACAGGCGGATCAGTTCGCTCGCGATCTCCTTGACGGCCTTGCGCGCCTTGCCCTTGGTCTTGGCCCAATCGGCGCCGCCCATGCGGCTCACCGATGGCGTCTCTCCACCCACGTACTTGGTGACCAGGTCAAGCTGGTCAGTGGGCACTGAGAGGCGGTCTCCAGGGCCGCCGCGCTTGCTGGGCGCGTACTCAATGACGAGGTACTCGCGTTCCGTGCCGCGCACCGTGCGCTTAGTCAACTCGACGAACCGGCCGATGCCGTGGGTTTCATGCACCACGAAGTCGCCAGGGCGCAGCTGGAGGGGATCAACGACATTGCGCCGACGGGTCGGCACCGCGACTTTGGGACCCGCGGCGTTGGCGGCGCGGCCCGTAAGGTCTGCCTCATTGATGACCATGAGCTTCGCGGCTGGAACCTGGAAACCGCGGCCGGTGACGTGGGGAACAATCGCCGCCACAGCGTCGGACATCTCGCCGACGCTGGGGACAACTCGAGCGGGAAGGCCCACCTGGGCGCTCTGCTCGGCAATGCGCGCGGCGGAACCGGTGCCGGCGGCCGTGATGATCACGCGCCAGCCGTCCGTGAGGCGCGACTTCGCGTCGTTGAGAGCGGCCTCGATGCGCCCGCGGTGGTCGTCGAGAATGGTGAAGCCCGCATCGTCACCCGCCCCGAACGGGCCGATCGTGTGCCACTCCTGGCCGCGCTCGGCGGCGCGCTCGGAGACCTCGTCGAGCGCCGCGAAGGAGCCGTCAGACTCGGTGAGCGGAGAGTCGGCACCGGCTGTGGCGCTCACCCAGGCGGCGGACAGGAACTCGGCGGCCGTCTTGACGAGGTCCTCCGCACGGCGAGCGAGGCGCTCGGGTTCGACCGCGACGAAGCGCGCGTTCGTGGGCAGCACGTCTGGCAGCAGGTCGAGGTGGTCGACGAGCGCAGGGATGAGCGATTCCATGCCCTCTGCGTGATGGCCGTCGGCAATCTTGGTGAGGATCTCCGCGGCGGCGGGCGCCTCCGTGGCGAGGGCGGCTGCGCGGCCGCGCGCCTCGGGAGTGAGCAGAAGTTCGCGGCATGGCGGCGCCCACAGCACGGGAACCGGCTTGAGGGAACGCTGGTCAGCGACGGAGAACGCGCGAAGGGAGTCAACCTCGTCGCCGAAGAACTCGACGCGGATCGGATGGGGGTCCGTGGGGGCAAAGACGTCGACAATGCCGCCGCGCACCGCGAACTCGCCGCGCCTTTCAACCATGTCGACGCGTGTGTACGCGGCGCCCGCGAGGGCCTCCGTCAATTCGGTGAGGTCGATCTGATCCCCCACGGCGAGGCGCACGGGGACCATGTCCGCGAGGCCGGGAACGAGCGGCTGAAGCACTGCGCGCAGCGGGGCGACCACCACGCGGAGCGGGGCCAGGCCGGCCTCCTTCTCCACCTCTTGGGGGTGCACCAGGCGGCGGAGGGTGGCGATGCGCTGGGCAACGGTGTCGCTGCGAGGGCTCAGCCGCTCGTGTGGAAGCGTCTCCCACGACGGGAAGCGCGCGACGGTTCCAGGGTCGATGTACGCGCCGAGCGCCGCCTCAAGCGTCTCCGCGTCGTTGGAGGTGGCGACCACGGCGACGAGCGGAGCGTCGTCATCGGCGAGGCTTGCGATTATTGCGGGCGCCGCCACGGAGGGTGCGACAAGCTGGCTCGATCGCGGGATGTCGAGCGTAGGCAGAAGCGCCGCGAGTGGGCGCTCGACGTCAGTCACAACTCCTCCAGGGCATGCCAAAGAACCGGAAAAACCGGCAATGCCATCCTAAGCGCGGGCGCCGACACCGAGTTCCGCGCACCCCAGCCTCCCGTGCCGGTTTAGGCAACTCACATGCACTGTCTAAGTCCTGGACCCCACCGTTTAGGCACGTCAGTGCGACTTGTCGGGAGCGACTCGCAGGACTGCAACGCGGACCGCGCCCGGCACTTGCCAACCGCGCCGGGTGCATGCCCTCACCCACAAGTGCCAGTGGCGTGCCTAAACGGAGCGCATTCGCCCCGCGAAGTGCGCGTGAGTTGCCTAAACCGCTCGCGGGGGAGGTGGGCGGCGGGGTTCAGGCGGGGTGGCAGGCCGCAGCCTCACTCAGCTGGGACTGTGCCACTTCTGCTGTGCGGCCTCAAGGCCCGACTCGAGCACCGCTTCCACAGCGTCAGCAGCGTCGACAATCAGCAGGTCCAGCTCTTTGCGCTCCGTCGACGAGAACGGCTTGAGGACAAAGCTCGCGGCGTCCATGCGGCCCGGTGGGCGGCCAATGCCCACGCGAACCCGCACGTAGTCAGGGGTGCCGAGCGCCTTGGTGATGTCCTTGAGCCCGTTGTGGCCAGCGGATCCGCCGCCCCGCTTGAGCTTCACAGTTCCGAAGGGGATGTCGAGTTCGTCGTGGATGACGATGACGTCCCCAGGTGCCACGGACTGGTACTTCGCGAGCGAGGACACTGGGCCTCCGGAGAGGTTCATGTAGGACATCGGCACGGCGACGATCACGGGCTCGCCCGCAATGCGAACGCTCGCCGCGCGCGTGCGCGTCTTGGAGTGCGGCTTGAGCGCGGCGGAGCCGCGGCGCGCCAACTCCTCGGCGACCATCGCGCCGACGTTGTGGCGGGTCGCCGCATACTCTTCGCCCGGGTTGCCCAGGCCAACGACGATGCTGCTCACGTGCTCATCTTCCGGGAGACGACGACGCCCGGCTCGCCAGAACATGGCGCGCCGGGCGATCGTCACGGGACTTACTCGGACTCTGCGGGAGCCTCGGCCTCAGCCTCAGCGGCGGGCGCGGCCTCGTCCTCAGCAGCCTCCTCGTCCTCCGCGGCAACGGCGGAGCGCGGCACGGAGATGTTGACCACGATCGCCTCGGGGTCGGTCACGAGTTCGGTGCCAGCAGGCAGCTTGATGTCGGCGGCAGTGAGGTTGTGACCCTCCTCGAGACCGTCGATGTTCGCCTCGAGCGCCTCAGGGATGTGGGTCGCCTCGGCGATGACCTGCAGCGTGGAGTGGTCCTGAACGTGGATGGTGCCGGGAGCGGACTCGCCAACGACGTGCACAGGCACGTCAACGGTGATCTTCTCGCCCTTCTTCACGATGATGAGGTCAACGTGCTCGATGATGCGCTTGACCGGGTCGCGCTGGATATCTTTGGCAATCGCCAGGGTCTCGTCGGAGCCGAGCTTGATCGTGAGCAGCGCATTCGCGTGCTTCAGGGCAAGCGCGGTGTCGTGCCCAGGCAGGGTGATGTGCACGGGGTCCGTGCCGTGGCCGTAGATGACGGCAGGGATCTTGCCGGCGGCGCGTGCGCGGCGCGCGAAGCCCTTGCCGAACTCAGTGCGGGCCTCAGCGGTGAGCGTCAGAGCGTCAGACATCTGGATTCTCCTCGGTAGTGACGGATGGGGTCCAGGGCACAGGCAGGCACTCTCGCATCCGCCGCGTCGATAACGCCGGAGTCGTCAGACCCCCGCCTCGCCGAGGAACCTGACAATGTTACCCGACCACAGCGTCGGCCCGCGACCAGCAATGTCACACTGACCCCAACCTTTTCGAGGTGATATCGCGACGGCGGGGCGCGCGAGCGCTAGTAGCTACACGTTCCCGTTGAACAGGCTCGTCACGGATCCGTCGTCGAAGACTTCCTTCACCGCGCGAGCGATGAGCGGCGCGATCGAGAGCACCGTGAGGTTCTCAAAGCGCTTCTCTTCCTCGATGGGCAGCGTGTCGGTCACGATGACCTCGAAGATTCCGGAGTCGCGCAGTCGCTCCACGGCGGGACCGGACAGGAGTCCGTGCGTGGCGGCCACGATCACGTCCTTGGCGCCGTTCTCGAACAGCGCCGCGGCCGCCTGCACGATCGTGCCGCCGGTGTCGATCATGTCGTCAACGAGCACACACGTGCGGCCCTCGACGGAGCCGACCAGCTCGTGGACCTTCACCTGGTTGGGCACCGACGGGTCGCGGCGCTTGTGAATGATCGCGAGGGGCGCACCCATGTGGTCGGACCACTGGTCGGCGAGGCGCACGCGGCCGGCGTCAGGCGAGACGATCGTGAGGTTCGCGGGGTCAACGCGGGTGCGCACGTACTGCGCAAGCATCGGCATGGCCCACAGGTGGTCGACGGGCCCGTCGAAGAAGCCCTGGATCTGCGCCGTGTGCAGGTCCACGGACATGATGCGGTCGGCACCAGCGGTCTTGAACAGGTCTGCCATGAGGCGAGCCGAGATGGGCTCACGGCCGCGGTGCTTCTTGTCCTGACGGGCGTAGCCGTAGCAGGGCATGATCGCGGTGATGGAGCGGGCCGACGCGCGCTTGAGCGCGTCCACCATGATGAGCTGCTCCATGATCGCCTCGTTGATGGGTGCCGCGTGCGACTGCAGCACGAAGGTATCGGCACCACGCACGCTCTCGCTGAAGCGCACATAGAGCTCGCCATTCGCGAAGGTGTACGCCGAGGTGGGCAGCACCTCGATGCCCAGCCCCTCGGCTACGGCCTCCGCAAGTTCGGGATGCGCGCGCCCTGCGACAAGAACAAGCTGGCGCTCGCTGGGGCTGGTGATGACGGCGCTCATGCGTCTCCCTTTTCTGGTGTTGTTGCGGAGTCACGTTCAAGGGCCGCACGGGCCGCTTCTGCAGAAGGGGTGCCGTCGCGGCGGGAGAGGACCCAGCCGTCGATGTTCTGCTGCGGGGACAGGTTCCGCGCGAGAGCACCGGGAGCCACGTCTTTGCGGATGATCGCGCCGGCACCCGTGTAGGCGCCGTCGCCGATCGTCACGGGGGCGATGAGCGTGTTGTCGGAGCCGATGCGCACGTGGCTTCCGACGTTGGTGCTCGACTTCTCGACGCCGTCGTAGTTGACGAAGATCGTGGCGGCACCGATGTTCGAGTGCTCGCCAATCGTCGCGTCACCCACGTAGCTGAGGTGAGGCACCTTCGAGTGGTCGCCGATCTTCGCGTTCTTGGTCTCGACAAACGCGCCGATCTTGCCGTGCACCCCCAGCACCGTGCCCGGGCGCAGGTAGGAGAACGGGCCCACCACGGCGTCGGGCCCAATGACCGCGAGCTCGCCGTGGGTGCGCACCACTGTGGCGCCGGGGCCCACCTCAACGTCTTTGAGCGTGGAATCCGGGCCGACGCTGGCGCCGGCGGCCACTGTCGTCGCGCCGAGGAGTTGGGTTCCGGGAAGCACGGTGGTGTCGGGTTCGAGCGTGACGTCGGCGTCGATCCAGGTGGTCTCGGGGTCCACGATCGTGACGCCGGCGCGCATCCAGCGCTCGAGGATCTGGTGGTTGAGTCGCTTGCCCGCTGCCGCGAGCTGGACGCGGTCGTTGACGCCCTCGGTGGCGTCAGCGTCGGGGGCCACAAAGGCGCCTACGCGGCCTCCAGCCTCGCGCACAATCTCGATGACGTCCGTGAGGTACATCTCGCGCTGGGCGTTGTCACGGCCCACGCTCGCGAGCGCATCGCGCAGCGCGGTGGCGTCGAAGGCGTAGATGCCGGCGTTGATCTCGTTGACAGCGAGTTCCGCATCGGAGGCGTCTTTGGCCTCGACGATGCGCAGCACGGCGCCGTCGGTGCCGCGGATGATGCGTCCGTAGGCGCCGGGTTCGCGCACTCGCGCGGTGAGCAGAGTGACGGCGTTGCGGGACTCCTCGTGCTCCTGCGCGAGCGCGGCGAGCAGCTCGCCCGTGACGAGCGGAACGTCTGCTGAGGTGACGACGACCACCCCGTGGAGCTGTGCGGCGCGCGCATCTTCCGGGCTGGCGCCTTTCGCGACGGCAGCGGCCATCGCTGCGGCGTCGAGGGTGCTCAGTCCGCAGTGGACGGCGCGACCGGTGCCTGGGATGTCGTCCTGGTCAGCGATGAGAACCGTGGGCTCGATGGCGGCGGCGTGGCTGGCGACGGCGTCACGCTCGTGGCGGACCACCACGGTGAGACGCTGCGGCTCGAGCTCGTTGGCCGCGACGATCGCGTGGTGCAGCAGAGTGCGCCCGCCGATGGAGTGAAGCACCTTGGGAGTCGCGGAGTTCATCCGCGTCCCAGCGCCAGCCGCGAGGACGATCACGGCTGCGATCTGCTGACGGCTCACGTGCCTCCCTCGCGTCGCTCTACGCGGGCCATTCTACGGGGACGCGGGACGTCAAAGTCGCGCGGAATCTGTCCATTCGCCCTCTGGGGTTATGCGGTCCGGGTGCGCGGCCTTGCCCATGCGAGCCACGCGACAACTCCCACCACTGGGAGTGCGATCACGATGAGAACCCACGCGACAAGGGCCGCAGGCTTCGCACGCTGTGTGCGCACGATGTCCCTCATCGACCACACCGTCAGCGCGAGCACAGCGACGCTGCCGAGCAACACTGTCAGGTGCATGAGTGACTGCATCATCCCCCCATTCGGCGACAGCGCTCGTCGCTTCGCCATTCATGAGTCTCACACGGTGACTCGGCGCCCGCAAGGGCGCCTTCGCGCGCTCCGCCCACAGGATTCGAACCTGTACCGCAAGGCTCCAAAGGCCTGCATGCTGCCGTTACACCAGAGCGGAAGGTGGTGGACCTGCGAAGAAGTCTGCCAGGATTCACGGCACACTTAGACCGTGACCACCGATCCGCGCCGTCCAGTGCGCTCAAGGATGACTGCTCGAGAGCGTCGCGAGCAGCTGCTCGACGTCGCGAGATCGCTCTTCGCGGAGAAGGGCTTTGAGTCGGTTTCCGTCGAGGAGATCGCCGCCCGCGCCGACGTGTCGAAGCCAGTCGTCTACGAACATTTTGGCGGCAAGGAGGGGCTTTACGCCGTCATCGTCGACCGCGAGACCTCCGCCCTGCTCCAGGCGCTGTCCGACGCTATCTCCACTTCCGGCCACCCGCGCCAGCTCGTGGAGCAGGCGGCTCTGCAGCTGCTCAACTACATCGAGCGCTCTCCCGATGGCTTCCGCATCATGGTGCGCGACTCCCCCGTTGCGCAGGCAACCGGGACGTTCTCGTCGCTCATCGGCGACGTGGCAACCCAGGTCGAAGGGCTGCTCGCTGACCAGTTCCGCAAGCGTCGGCTCGACCCGTCTGTCGCTCCCCTGTACTCGCGCATGCTCGTGGGCATGGTCGCGCTGACCGGCCAGCACTGGGCCGAGGTGCGAGAGCCGGCCAAGGAGGTTGTGGCAGCGCACCTCGTGAACCTCGCGTGGAACGGACTGTCCGCGATGGAGAAGGACCCCGCGATGCCGTCAGAAATCGATGCGGAGCAGTAGCCCCACCAAGGAGGAAGCAATGATCAAGGGATTCAAGGAATTTATCACTCGCGGCAACGTCGTTGACTTGGCAGTTGGTGTCGTGATCGGTGCCGCATTCACTGCGGTAGTGAACTCGCTCGTTGACGGGTTCATCAACCCCCTCATTGCCGCGATCTTCGGCAAGCCGGATCTGACCCACGTGCTGACCTGGACGCTCAACGACGGGGGAACGCCAGCGGACCCCACGGACGACGCGATCCTCTCCATCGGCCTCATCCTCACCGCGCTCATCAACTTCCTGCTGGTTGCGGCCGCGATCTACTTCCTGATCGTGACGCCGATCAACAAGCTCGCCGAGCGCCGCAAGAAGGACGAGACCATTGAGGCCGCTGGCCCCACGGAGATCGAGCTGCTCACCGAGATCCGCGACGCCCTCACCAAGGGCGACGCGGCCAAGAGCACCGACTAGCGGCTCACGCGAGCACCGTCGCGCCCTGCGCGGGTCCGGTAGCGACCAGCACCTGGTCCACGAGGCCGGATGCGCGCAGGTGCGCGGCGACGGACAGCGCATGCTGTCCGTTTCGCGCGAGCGCCGCAACAGTCGGCCCTGAGCCGGAGACGATCGCGCCGCACGCGTCTGCCTCTAGCGCCGCCCCGATGACGTCGCTCAAATGCGGCGCAAGCCCCAGCGCGGGGTCCTGCAGCCCGTTGGTGAGCGCGGCCCCCAGCGCTAGCGGGTCGCCTCCTATCAGCGCGCTCATCACGTCATCGCTGATGCGCGGCTCGGGAGCCGTGAGCAGCCCGCCCCTCACCCACTCGTCGAACTCGTCGTAGACGGCTTTGGTACTGAGCCCATGCGGCTGCGTAGCGAACACCCAATGGAACGTGCCGTGGGTCATCGCTGGCGACAATACGTCTCCCCTGCCGAGCCCCACAGCCGTGTGACCCACGAGCCCAAACGGCACGTCAGCGCCAAGACCTGCGCCCAGTGCCGAGAGCTCGCTTCTGCTGGCTCCCGTGTCCCACACCTCGGCGCAAGCGACCAGGGCGGCCGCAGCGTCGGCGCTTCCCCCTGCCATGCCGCCGGCTACGGGGATCGACTTGTGAATGGCCAGGTCAACGCCGTCGGTGATGCCGAACGCCTCCGCTACCGCCGCGGCGGCACGCCACGCAAGATTCGTCTCGTCAAGCGGCACGCCAGACACATCGATGCCCTGCGCCCCGGTCACCGTGAGCGAAATCTCGCCATCGACACGGGCCGACGCTGTCACCAGTTCGTATAGATCGACGGCTTGGAAGACGGTCGCCAAAGGGTGGTAGCCGTCGTCGCGGACGGGACCTACGGCGAGTTGGAGGTTGACTTTGCCGGGTGCTCTGACCGTGACCTCACGGAGGTTGGGAGCGTCGGCCATGGGGTCAGCGTGGCAGATGGGCGGCGATGGCCGCAAAGTCTTCGATGCGCAGCTGCTCGCCGCGCGTGAGAGGGTCGATTCCGGCAGCGCGCAGGGCCTCTTCGGCTGCGGCGGGCGAGCCGGCAACTGAGGCGAGGGCTCCGCGCAGCGCCTTGCGACGCTGCGCGAAGGCGGCGTCGACCACCGCAAAGACGGTCTCGCGCGGAACATCGGTCACGGGCGGTTCGCGGCGCTCCATGAGCACCAGCTTGCTGTCTACGCGAGGCACCGGCCAGAACACCGCACGGCCCACGTCTCCAGCCACGCGCACGGCGCAGTACCACGCGGCCTTGGCGGAGGGGATGCCGTACGTGCGTGAACCAGGCGGCGCCGCGAGGCGGTCCGCAACTTCCGCCTGCACCATCACGAGCACGCGCTGCAGTGACGGAAACGTCTCGAGAAAGTGCAGGATCACCGGCACCGAGACGTTGTAGGGAAGGTTCGCGACAAGCAGGCTGGGCGGTGCGGGAAGCTCCGTGACCTTGAGAGCGTCGTCGTGGATGACCGTGAGCCGATCGGCGTCGTCGGGAGCGCGCTCCGCCACCGTCTGCGGCAGGGCGGCCGCCAGCCGCAGGTCGATCTCAACTGCGGTCACCGAGGCGCCCGCCTCGAGCAGGGCGAGCGTCAGGGAGCCGAGCCCGGGGCCCACCTCAACCACAGCGTCGGCCGGCTGCACCCCCGCGATGCGGACGATCCGGCGAACGGTGCCGGCGTCGACAACGAAGTTCTGGCCCCAACGTTTGGTTGGCGAGGTGCCGAGGGATTCCGCGAGCGTGCGCACATCCGTGGGACCTAGGAGGTCAGCCACGCGTCAGTACCAATGCTTGTCGAGGAAGTGTGACCACGCGCCGCACGGCGTGCCGTAGCGTCCCTTGACGTAGGCGAGTCCCCACTTGATCTGGGTGGCGGGGTTGGTGCGCCAATCGTCGCCGTACTTGGCCATCTTGGAGCCGGGCAGCGACTGCGGGATGCCGTAGGCGCCGGAGGACTTGTTGCCTGCCGTGGTGCGCCAGCCGGACTCGCGCTGCCACAGGTTGTCGAGGCATGCCCACTGGTCGCCGGTCCAGCCGTACATGTCGGCGGCCATCTTCTTGCCGAGTGCGCGGTTGGAGCCGGCCTGGGCGGCGGTGGTCTTGGGGATCACAAGCGTGCCGACGGAGACGACCTTGTCCTGGGGCTCCTCCACCACGATCTCAAGCGTCTTCTCGCGGGCCACCTCAACGCCGTTTTCGTACGTCACGTTGTAGGTCACGAGCGTGGTTCCCGGCTCGCCCTTCTTGAGGACCTTCTTCTCGCCCTTGAACTTGGTGGGGTCCTTCTTGGTGACCTCGCCAGGAGCGATCGTCTCTTCCTCGGTGATCGTGGTGACGGTGACGTCCACGTCCTTCGCGGCCACGGTCTTGACGAGCTCGTCGGTGGTGGCCTGCGCGGTGTTCGCCTTGCTCGTGATCTGATCGGCAGCGGCTGATGCGATGGAGCCGGCGGCGAACGCGACGACCGCGAAGGTCACGCCAAGTTGGCGCGTCAGGCGGTTGCGCACAGCTTCCCGGTGGCGCCGGTCTCGGCGGCCCCCAGGAACGGGCGCAGTGCGTCGATAGCTCACTCAATACCTCACGTCAGCGCGCGACCACGCCAGTCGCAGCGCACGGATTCAGATGTCTTTATCTCATATCGACGCTTGCCAGCGCCAACTGAACATCTCGAAATATGAGATGTGACACGCCGCCTCAGGTCATCTACCAGGGGCCATACAGCGACTCTGAGGTGGCATCGATTGCCTCACACAAGGCCGCGAGGTCGTCTCCGCGCGCTTGCGCGAGCGCGCGCACCGTCGTGGCCACCTGCTCTGGCGAATTGGGCTTGCCGCGGTGGGGCGTGGGGGTGAGGAACGGCGAGTCCGTCTCCACGAGCAGCCGCGACAAGGGCGTGACAGCGGCGGCCTCCCGCAGGTGTGGGGCGTTGGCAAAGGTCACGGTGCCCGCGAAACTCAGGTACAGGCCGCGGTCGAGGCACTCTCGCGCGAACGCCGCATCCCCGCTGAAGCAGTGCATGACCGTGCGCTCGGGGGCGCCATCGGCGTCGAGCACCTCGAGGATGTCCGCGTGCGCATCGCGGTCGTGGATCTGCATCGTGAGTGCCAGCTCCTTCGCGAGCGCAATGTGGTCGCGGAAGGAGCGCTTCTGCGCCTCAATGCCCTCGGGTCCGGTGCGGAAATAATCAAGCCCCGTCTCGCCGACCACGCGAATCCGTTCTCCGCGCGCCAGTTCTGCGATCTGGGCGAACGCGTCGTCATAGGACAGGCCCGACGCGTGGGTTCCGTCAGCATGCAGCGGCGCCTCATTGGGGTGCAGGGCGACGCCGCCCACCAGTGAGCGGTGCCGCAGCACCTCCTCTGCCGTCCAGCGGGCGCTGTCGATCTCACACCCAATCTGAACCACCCTTGTCACTCCGGCCGCGGCAGCGTCGGCCAGTCTCTCCGCGACCGTGCGCGGGGTGTCGCCTGCCTCCCACTCGAGGTGGGCGTGATTGTCGACGACCGGCGAGGGAAGCGGCTCGGGGCGAGGTGGCCAGGGGCCGGAGCGCACTGGCTACTCCGCCGCCATGCGCTCGAGCTCTTGGGCGACGATGTCGTCGTCGAGCTTGGTGAAGATCGGCGTGGGGGCGGGCACCTCGGCACCCGCGGCGATGGGGCGGCGGCCCCACGTGCCGTGCTGCGAGGAGTAGTCGCCCGTGATGATGGGGTAGCGGCGACCCTCGATGTCGAGGTCGTCCACGTCCTGCATCACCGGCATGGGCACCAGCTCTCCGCTGCCACCGATGGCAGTGTGCACGCGCTGAGCGCTGTGCGGCAGGAACGGCGACAGCATGGTGTTCGCGTCGCTCACGAGCTGCGTGGCCACGGCGAGCACAGTGCGCATGCGCTCCGGGTCCTCGTTCTTGAGCTTCCAGGGCGCGGTCTCTGCGAGGTACTTGTTCGCGTCGCCAACGACGCGCATCGCCTCAGCGGCGGCGGCACGCTGGCGCTGGGCGCCGATGAGCGCACCGACGCTGTCGAAGCCGGACTCAGAGGCCGCGAGCGCATTGCGGTCGAGTTCCGTGAGGTTGGTGAGCTCCGGAACCGTGCCGATGTTCTTGTGCAGCAGCGACGCGGTGCGGTTCACCAGGTTGCCCCAGCCGGCGACCAGCTCGTCGTTGGTGCGGCGGCGGAACTCGGACCACGTGAAGTCGGCGTCGGAGGTCTCAGGGCCGGCGACCGCGATGAAGTAGCGCAGCGCATCCGGCTGGTAGCGCGAAAGCATGTCGCGCACGTAGATGACGTGGCCGCGGCTCGAGGAGAACTTCGAGGACTCCATCGTGAGGTACTCGCTCGAGACCACCTCGGTGGGCAGCTGCAGCTCCTTGAACTCGCTGAGGTGACCGCCCCGGGAGCCGCGACCGTTCGCCGCGATGAGCTCGCCGGGCCAGATCTGCGAGTGGAAGGTGATGTTGTCCTTGCCCATGAAGTAGTACGACTTCGCGGCAGGGTCGTTCCACCACTTGCGCCACGCCTCGGGGTCACCCGAGCGGCGCGCCCATTCGATCGAGGCGCTGAGATAGCCGATGACGGCGTCGAACCACACGTAGAGGCGCTTGTTGGGGTTGTCTTCCCAGCCCTCGAGCGGGACGGGGATTCCCCAGTCGATGTCGCGAGTCATGGCGCGGGGCCGGACGTCGGCGAGCAGGTTGCGCGAGAAGTTCAGCACGTTGGGGCGCCAGCCGTCGCGAGCGCCGAGCCAGTCAGCAAGCGCTGGGGCGAGGGCAGGCAGGTCAAGGAAGAAGTGCTCGGTGTCAACGAACCGTGGCGTCTCCCCGTTGATGCGGCTCACCGGATTCTTGAGGTCGATCGCGTCGAGCTGGTTTCCGCAGTTGTCGCACTGGTCGCCGCGCGCTCCGTCGTAACCGCAGATGGGGCACGTGCCCTCGATGTAGCGGTCGGGAAGGGTGCGACCCGTCGAGGGAGAGATCGCGGAGCGCGTGGTCTGCAGCACCATGTAGCCGTTCGCGTGGACCGCCTTGAACAGGTCCTGCGCCACCTTGTAGTGGTTGCCGGTGGTGGTGCGGGTGAAGAGGTCGTACGACAGTCCCAGCGCCGTGAGGTCCTCGACGATCACCCGGTTGTAGCGGTCGGCGAGCTCTTGGGGGGTCACGCCCTCGCGCTCTGCCTGGACCAGGATGGGCGTCCCGTGCTCGTCGGTGCCGGACACCATGAGCACGTCGTGGCCCGCCATTCGCATGTACCGGCTGAACACGTCGGACGGGACGCCAAAGCCAGCGACGTGGCCAATGTGGCGCGGGCCGTTTGCGTAGGGCCAGGCGACAGCGGACAGGATGTGGGACATGCGCATAATCCTAGGGCCGACGCTGGCTCACGTCTGCGCGCATCCTCCCTACTTATAGGACGGGGCCGCGGGCAGGTCAAATGCCTCTTCAAGCGTCGCGATGCCTTCTTCCCGCATGTACTGCGCCAGTTCCACGCCCACGTAGCGCCAGTGCCAGGGCTCCCACTTGTAGCCCGTGACGTCCGTGCCGCCGTCTGGGTAGCGCTCGATAAAGCCGTAGTCGGCGGCGTGCTTGTAGAGCCACTTGCCAGCATCCGTTGTAGCAAAGCAGCGCTTCAGATGGCATCCCTCCGCCGGGTCCAGCACGTCGAGGGACAGCCCCGTCTGGTGCTCCGAGTAGCCAGGACGCGCCGAGTAGCGCTCGGCGGCAACGACCCCGTCAGAGCGCACGTAGTCCTGGAACAGCCCCTTTTGGAAGTTGTACGAGCGGTAGGCGGTGGAGACCCGGAACGGCGCCCCGTCGGCCGCCGCCGCCTCGTACATCTTCCGCAGCGCGGCCGCCGCCTCTTTCGTGAGCTCTCCGCCGCCGGGCACCCCCGTGCCCACCAGATCCTTGGGTTCGAACTCGAGGGGATCGAGCGCGCGCCGCTTGTTCACGACCACCCATACTGAGTCGGGCTTGTCGATCGAGTGCTCAGAGAGGTTGATGCCGTCCACGGGCGCGAGGGTCGCCGCAGGCGGGCTGGGAAACGCGGTGGCCGTGGCGGTCACGGCCACTATGACGGGCGTGGGGCTCGCGGCAGGCTCGACCGTGGATGGCATCACGACCGACGCGACGTACACGCCCAGCGCGGCGCACCCCACCGCGAACAGCGCGGCGGCGAGCCAACGCACCACGCTATGCGCCATCTGCGGCTCCGCGCGCCGCGAGGATGCTCGCGTACAGCTCGCGTGCCGGCACACCGACGAGCGGCGCCAGTTCCCTCGCCACCTCCTTGGCGCGCTCTCCCGCCTGAACTCGGGAGACTGCCTCAGCGACCGCCTCGTCGAGTCCCAGCGCGAGCGGCGCCGCTCCCGCAACACAGACGACGATCTCGCCCTTCACCCCACCGGCCGCCCATTCAGCGAGCTCGCCAAGGGTGCCGCGCCGCGTCTCTTCAAACGTCTTGGTGAGTTCGCGACTGACCGACGCTGCCCTCCCCCGGCCAAATGCCGTCGCCATCGCCTCGAGAGACTCGGCAAGACGGTGAGGCGCTTCGAAGAACACGAGCGTGCGCTGCTCCGAGGCGAGCGCGGCAAGGGTGCGCGCCCTCTCGCCGTCCTTGCGAGGGAGGAACCCCTCGAAGGCGAAGCGATCCGTGGGAAGCCCTGACACGGCGAGCGCGGCGAGCGGGGCGCTCGGACCGGGCAGCACGGTGACCTCGACGCCCGCCGCGACCGCGGCGGTGACCAGTCGATAGCCGGGATCCGACACCGTGGGCATGCCAGCGTCGGTCACGAGGAGCACCTGGGCGCCGGAAGCGGCTTCGGCGACCACAGCGTCGGCCCGCTCTCGCTCATTGTGATCGTGGAGCGCGATGAGGCGGCCACCGATGGTCACACCCAAGCCGCGCGCCAGGTCGAGCGTGCGGCGGGTGTCTTCGGCGGCGACGACGTCTGCGGAGGCGAGGGCATCGTGAAGGCGCAAGGAGGCATCGGCGAGGTTGCCAATGGGCGTGGCCGCCAACACGATCCTCCCGCTCATGCGTCAAGCGTGTCACACGCGTGGCTCCCGTTAGGCTTCCTCTGTGCTGAACACGCAGACGAGTCGCTGGGAGTGGCTGTGGCGTTGGCGCGTGGGCCTCATGGTCACCGTCGTTGGCGGGCTCGCCGGCCTCCTGCGCTTCGTCAACCTGTCGCACCCCAATGCGCTCGTCTTCGACGAGGTGTTCTACGTCCGCGGTGCCTTCTCGATCCTGCACTACGGGTATGAAGGCGACTGGACTGGCGACAACGACTGGTTCGAGAAGGGGAACACGTCAGGGCTGCAGACCGACGGCGACTTCATCGTCCACCCCATGGTGGGCAAGCTGCTCATTGCGGCGGGCATGCAGATCTTCGGCAACAACCCCTTTGGCTGGCGGTTCTCGACTGCCCTATTGGGCACCCTGACGGTCGTCATCGTCGCTCTCATCGCGCGCCACCTGTTCCGTTCCACGCTGTGGGGGCTCGTCGCTGGCGTGCTGCTGGCCATCGACGGCATGGCCATCGTGCTGTCCCGCACCGCGCTGCTCGACAACTTCCTTGCGTTCTTCGCCACCGCCGCGCTGGGGCTGATCCTGCTTGACCGAGAGCGGAACCGGCGTCGGCTGGCAGCCGCCGCAACGTCGGACCGCGAGCGGTTTGGCATCGCGCCAGGCGAGCCGATTCCAGGCCTTGGCGCTCGCAGCGGCATCCACTGGTGGCGCTGGGCGGCGGTCGTGGTGCTCGGCCTCGCCGTGGGAACCAAGTGGTCCGGACTGTACTTCGCCGCGGCGTTCATGGCGCTGTCCGTCATCTTCGAGATGGCGGACCGTCGCACCGTGGGTTACCGGCAATGGTTCTTCTCAGCGACGCTGCGCGCGATTCCGACCGCGATCGGCACCGTGGTGCTCATCGCTGGTGTGTACCTCGCGACCTGGTGGAACTGGTTCGCGACGAGCGGCTCCTATGGTCGCCAGTGGGCGGAGAACCACCCGGGAGAGGGCATCACATGGCTGCCGGCCCCGCTGCGATCTCTCGTTCACTACCACGAGCAGATGTGGACCTTCCATACGAATCTCACGTCCGAGCACTCGTACATGTCGAGCCCGTTCGGCTGGATCCTCATGCTGCGCCCAACCGCCTTCCACTTCCGCGATGTCGAGGATGTGGACTGTGGCGCGTCGCGCTGCATCACAGCCATCCACGCGCTGGGACACCCGTTCATCTGGTGGGCGGCGGCCGCGGCGCTGCTGTTCGCGCTGTGGCGAGTGGTGCGGCGCCTCGACATGGTCGCGCTCACGGTGTCGCTTGGCGTGCTGGCCGGCTGGGTGGTGTGGTTCCCGTACGCGTACCGCACGATCTTCACGTTCTATGCGGTGGCGTTCGCTCCATTCCTGGTGCTGACCCTTGTCTACGGACTCAAACACATAGCGCAACCCGACGGGATGGGCGGAAGAGTGCTGCGCAGCGGAGCCATGACCGTCATCGGATACCTGGCGGTATGCCTCGTGTTCGCGGGCTTCTTCCTGCCGATCTGGACCGGAATGCCCATCTCCTTCGAGTACTGGCAGGTGCACATGTGGCTGCCGAAGCTGCCGTTCAAGGGCTTTGGCGGCTGGATCTAGCCGTCTCGTCGCTCGATGAGGCGTGACAGCACGATCGCGGATCGCGTCGAGTCCACTTGAGGCGCTAGGCGCACCTTCTCGAGTGCGACTTCGAGCGAGGCGATATCCCGCGCACGAATCCTGACAATGGCATCCGCGTTGCCAGTCACCGTCCATGCCTCGACGACATCGGGGATTTCCACAAGAATGCGAGTGAGTTCCGCGGGCGCGACCGTGCCCCGGCAGAACAGCTCAACGTAGGCCTCAGTGTCGCGGCCGTCGACGTCCGGGTCTACGACCACGCCGAACCCACGGATGACTCCCGTGGCGACGAGGCGATCGACCCTGCGCTTGACGGCCGAAGCCGAGAGTCCCACGCGCTGGCCGAGATCCGCGAACGTCGCACGTCCGTCGCGGCGCAGCAGGTCTATGAGTCGGCGATCGAGCTCGTCAACTGCCATGTATCCGGCCCCCTCCCTCAACGGTGCCTTTGATTCGTGCGCCACGCTACCAAAGTTCGCAAGAATCAACAACGACTGGCCAACACATTGCACGGATTCGCTGTCATGCTTGCTCCATGACGAGTCCCCTTGCGAGCGCAATGACGGCTACCGCCGAGCGCCACCCTGTGCCCACCACGGTCCTCATGTGCGCACCCGAGCACTTTGACGTGACCTACGCCATCAACCCCTGGATGGACCCCACCACCCCCACAGACACCTCCCTTGCTGTCGCGCAATGGCGCGTACTGAAGGAGACCTACGAGCGACTGGGCATCACCACTCACGAGATCCCCTCCGTCCCCGGACTGCCCGACATGGTCTACGCGGCCAACGGCGCGACGGTCATCGACTCGATCGCCTACACCGCCTCCTTCCGCTACCCCGAGCGACAGCCCGAGGCCAAGGCATACGCCGAGTGGCTCGCAGGGGCCGGCTACGAGGTGGTTGAGGCGACCCAGGTGAACGAGGGCGAAGGCGACTTCCTCTTGGTGGGAGACGTGATCCTCGCCGGCACCGGCTTCCGCTCCACCCTCGCCAGCCACCGCGAGCTGTCCCGCGTCTTCGACCGCGAAGTTGTGACCCTCATGCTCGTGCGCCCCGAGTACTACCACCTCGACACCGCGCTCGCCGTGCTCGACGCCCGTCCCGGCCACGAGCAGATCGCCTACCTCCCTGGTGCGTTCGACGCCGCCAGCCGCGAGGAGCTTGAGCGTCGCTACCCCGACGCGATCCTCGTCTCTGAGGACGAGGCCGCGATGCTCGCCCTCAATGTCGTGAGCAATGGTCGCGATGTGGTGATGCCGGTCCGCGCCACGCAGTTCGCGGCACAGCTGCGCGAGCGCGGCTTCAACCCGGTGGGCGTCGACCTCTCCGAACTGCTCAAGGGCGGTGGCGGCGTGAAGTGCTGCACGCTCGCACTGCGAGGAAACCCCCGCGAGGACGGCTGACATGGTCAAGTACGTCGACGTGCCCCGGATGGCCGAATGGATCGCGTCATCGGGTGCGGAGGCGCGCATCGCGGGCATCGCTGCGGCCATCGAGCACGACTTCGCCAACTGGGAGGCATTCGACAAGCAGCCACGCCTTGCCACGCACACCCCGGATGGCGTCGTCGAGCTCATGCCCACGTCCGATGGCGAGCACTTTGCGGTGAAGTACGTCAACGGACACCCGATCAACCCCAGCCGCGGACTGCAGACCGTTGTGGGCTTTGGCGTGCTGTCTGACCTCGACACGGGCTATCCCCTGCTGATCTCGGAGATGACGCTGCTCACGGCGCTGCGCACGGCGGCGACCTCGGCGATGGTCGCGCGTCATCTCGCGCGCACAAATGCCACGCGCATGGCGCTCATCGGCACCGGCAGCCAGGCTGAGTTCCAGTCGCTGGGCTTCCGCGCGCTGCTGGGCGTCAACCAGTTGGCCCTGTGGGACACCGACCCCGCCGCCATGGACAAGGCCTTTGCCAACCTCACTCGCCTTGGCTTCGACGTCCGGATCGCTTCCAGCGCGGCCGACGCTGTGGCCGGGGCGGACATCGTGACCACCTGCACAGCAGACAAGGCCTTGGCGACGGTGCTCACCGACGATGTCGTGGTGCCCGGCATGCACATCAACGCAATCGGCGGCGACTGCCCCGGAAAGACCGAACTCGACGAGCGGATCCTGCGCCGGTCGAGCATCTTCGTGGAGTTCGAGCCGCAGACGCGCATCGAGGGCGAGATCCAGCAGCTTGCCCCCGACCATCCCGTGACCGAGATGTGGCGCGTCATCCGGCGCGAGGTGCCAGGGCGCGTCTCCGACGACGAGATCACCGTGTTCGACTCGGTTGGCTTTGCTATTGAGGACTTCTCCGCGCTCAGGTACGTCTACGACACCTTGCTGTCCGAGCGCGCCGAGACCCTTGACCTGCTGGCATCCCCAGAGGACCCCAAGAACCTGTTCTCCCTGGTGGGCGCGGCGGTGCCTGCGAACGCGTAACCGGCTGTCCCTTCTCGCCAGGCGGGCGGCTCGCTCAAGCGCTACGTTGACCGTGAGGAAGCGCAATGACGCGCGCCCCACTAGGAGGAGCCATGGCCAGTCCTGATCACGCCGTCGACGTCTTCGAGCTCGACGCCACCGCCCTAGGCAAAGCCGGCGTCAACGCCGTCCGCGCCACCTTCGGAATCGTAGGATTCCTTGCCCTCGCTGCGGGCATCGCGCTGCTCGTGTGGCCCGGCAAGACCATCACGGTGGTCGCCGCGATCCTCGGCGTAGTCGTCGCCTTCTCCGGCATCGCCCGGCTTGCGCTCGGCATCTTCAGCCGTGGCCTCTCTGCGGCACACCGCGTGCTCGACATCGTGCTCGGCGTCGTGGTGCTGCTCTCCGGCGTCATCGTGCTGCGCAACCTTGCCGCATCGGCCGCCGCACTGCTGCTGATCGCCGTCCTCGCTATAGGCATCTCGTGGATCATCGAGGGCGTGCTCGCGATCGTCGAGTCCGGGCGCGGCCGCAGCCGCGCCGCCGGCGTGACCTTCGGACTGCTGTCGATCCTCGCGGGCATCTTCGTGCTCGTGTGGCCGGGGCTGTCCATCCTCGCCTTCGCCACATTGGCGGCCGTGTCCCTCATCATTCTGGGGATCTCCGGGCTCATGAGGGCCGCTGCCTTCGGCAAGACCGAAGCGGCCGCGCCCAAGCCCGCATAGCGTCGGGCAGACGAAAGCGGCGCCGCCCCCAACCGGGGACGGCGCCGCTTCTCGCGTGAGTCTTAGGCCGCCGCGAGGATGTCCACGACGAACACGAGGGTCGCACCACCGGGGATGGTGCCGTTGCCCTCGTCGCCGTAGCCAAGGTCAGAGGGGATGACCAGCAGCACCTGGCTGCCGACCGTCTGGCCCACGAGACCCTGGACCCAGCCGTCGATGAGCATGCCCTGAGCAAGCGCGCGCGACATCGGAGTGCCGTTCGCCCACGAGGAGTCGAAGGGCTCGGAGGCGTCGTCCCACAGCCATCCGGTGTAGTGCGCGGTGATGGTCTGACCCTCCTCGACCACGGCGCCCTCGCCCTTGATGAGCGTCTGGGCGACGAGCTCCGCGGGGGCTGCGCCAGCGGGGATCTCAACTGACGGCGCGCCATCCTCGGCAAGCGTCACGGCGGGAAGGCCAGCGGGAGGCGTCACGGTCTCGCCCTCAGCGCGAGTGAGCGGCGTGAAGGCACTCGTCACGGTCACGGCCATGAGCACGGACGACGGGGTCTCTGAGGAGTTGTCGACTGCCGCGTAGATGAAGTCGGCGCCAACGTGGGCGCCAACCAGCAGGTCGATGAGCACGGGGTCGATCTGGAACTCGCTGAGCGTGACGGCTTCAGGAGAGCCGCCCTCGTCGTAGGTGGAGTACGCCACGGTGCCGTCGTTGCCGTCGGTCACGGTGTACGCGAGCGTCACGATCTGGTCGGCCTTGATCTCGTCGCCATGGCCGTCTTCGACCATGCGAGCGGCAGTGACGCCCACGCTGAAAGGCTTCTCGAACTCGAGGGCGGGGACGCCGTCCTCGCCGTCGATCCACTCGACCTTCTCGAGCGCGGCGTTAGCCTCGGCCTGCAGAGCCGCGGTCTCCTCATCGACCTCGATGGGGCTGGTGGCGGTGGGCGACGGGTCAGGGTCAGCCGACGAGCAGCCGGCAAACACGAGCGCCGCGAGAGCTGCTGCCGCAATGGACACTGAGAGCTTGGTCTTCACGCGAGAAATCTTCCTGATTGGGTGGATCTGATTGACCCGGCGGGCCACAGGGGGCTAACCGATGACAGACCGGGAAGGTTCCCGCGCGCTCACGATTCTTCACGAATTGTGATGTTCGCGACGGGAACCCCCCGAGTGTAACGGACAGCCATTTGCGGCCTACTTGACCTTGGCGGTTGCCTTCGAGGTCTTGGTGACGGTGGTGTAACCGGCCTTCTTGGCCTTGACCTTGACCTTGATGGTCTTTCCCTTGTCCGCCTTGACCAACTTGTAGGTGGACTTGGTGGCACCCGAGATCTTCTTGCCGCTGCGGTACCACTGGTACGTGAAGGTGACGCCCGAGTCCCACGTGCCCTTCTTGACCGTGAGCGTCTTGCCCACCTTGACGGTGCCGGAGATCTTGGGCGTGGGAGCCTTGGCGATGGTGCCGTACTTGACTGCGGCGGTCTTGGCGGTGACAACCGCGTTGCCGGTGGTCTCGTTGACCGCCGTCACCTTGACGCTGATGACCTTCCCGCGGTCCGCTGCGGTGAGCGTGTAGGTCGAGGCGGTCTTGCCCGCGATCGGAGTGCCCGAGCGCAGCCACTGGTAGGTGAACGTGGTTCCGTCGTCCCAGGTGCCGGGCTTGGCGGTGAGCTTCTTGCCGACAGCCGCGGTGCCGCTGATGGACACTGCACCAACGGTGGATGCGGCCGCCACAGGCGACGTCGCCGGGGAGCTGAGAGTCGTTGCGGCGAGCCCGCTGGGGGTGCCCGCCACGGTGACCGTGATCGCCTTGCCGAGCTCAGCGTCGGTCAGTGTGTAGGTGGAGGAGGTGGCGCCGTCAATGGGGGTGCCGTCGGCGAGCCACTGGTAGGTGAGCTCAGCCTTGTCCGCCCACGAGCCGACGCTTGCGGTGAGCTTGGCGCCGACCTTGGCGAGGCCGGTGATGGTGGGGGTTACGGACACCATCGTGGTGCGCTGAGCGTTGGTGAGGTTCACCGGGATGCGGGTCACGACGGACGACGCGATGGGGTTGCCATGCGCGGTCCAGACGAGGATGTCGTAGTCGCCATCGGCCTCAAGCTCGGACGCGGGGATGGCAAGGGAGGTCACGAAGTCGCCGTCCGAGAAACTCGCGTTGGGAACGTACGCGACGCCGTGGTGGCCCGCGCCCCCAGTGATATCAGCGATCGCCGTGTCCGAGTCGACGACGGCCACGTAGACGCCGGCCGCCGGGCCGGTCTGCGAGTTAGGCAGGTTCGTGTAGTCCTGACCCGTGACCGCGAGGGTGAGGCCCGAGGTTGCGCTCACCACGCGCACGGTGGTCTTGCGCTCTACGGGAGCCGAGGAGGCAGAGCCGCGGGAAACCTCAGTTGCAGTGCCAGCCTCAGCGGTGGCCGTCACGGTGAGGGTCTTGCCCAACTGGCTCTTGGTGATCGCGAAGGTCTTGGACGTGGCGCCGTCGATCTTCTCGTCGTCCGCAAACCACTGGTACTCGAAGTCCTCGACCTGGGCGCCCCACGTGGCGGTGTCAGCGGTCACGGTGCGGCCCACCTGGGCGGTGCCGGTGATGGTGGGCGTTGTGGCGATCATCGCGGCGCGCTGGGGGGCTGTGATCGTGATGTCGGCCCGAGCGAGTACGGTCTCGGGAGTGGGGTTGCCGTGAGCGGTCCACACCAGGATGTCGTACTCGGCGTCGCGAGTGAGGTCGGCGGGCAGCGCGCTGACAGAGGTGGCAAGCGCGCCGTCAACCAGCTGCGAGAGGCGAACGTAGGTCACGCCAATGTGACCGCTGCTTCCCGTAACGGTGGACGGATCGGCACCGTCAGGAATGATCGCGGCGTAGACACCCGCGCCAGGGCCAAAGCTTGTGGCAGGAAGGTCCGTGTAGCCCGCGCCCGTCACCGAAAGCGTGAGGCCGCTCTCGACGGACGTGACGCTGGCGGCGACAGTGCGGACGGGTTCGTCTGCGCTCGCTGCCGTGGCCGTGCCGACGAGCATTAGGGCGACGACGCTGGTGGTGACAATACGGCGGGCCGTGCGGAACATGGCAGTCCTCTTTCGCTTGAGCTGGTGCGTCACAGTGCTGCGGCCCTGGCGCTGGAGCGCGCGAGGCCGCACGGCAACAATAACGCAACATCAGCGTCGCGTAATTCACGCGGTCCGCCACCCTCCTACGCATCTCCGGTTTAGGCAACTCACTTGCACTGTTTCGTGCTCAGGCCACTGGTTTAGGCAACGCAGTGGCATCTGCGCCGCGGAAGTCGCCCGACCCCCGGGCGAGCGTCGGGTCGGTGGCGCGGCGTCCAGGTGCATGTGATCTGCCTAAACCACGCCAGATGCGCCCGCGGAGTGCGTGTGGCCTGCCTAAACCGTGGGGGGAGGGCGGATGCGGGCGCGGACACGAGAAAGTCCCCGGCCCACTCACTGGACCGGGGACTCTTTGGTGGAGCTGAGGGGATTCGAACCCCTGACCTTCTCATTGCGAACGAGACGCGCTACCAACTGCGCCACAGCCCCAAAGTGCTCGGACAGATTACCACCGCCGAGCACCCCGTTGGAAACTCACAGGCTGGCCTTGACGAGCGCAACCACGGTTGCCGGGGACATCCCCAGCGCCTTAGCGCGCTTGCCCAGCTCAACGATGTCCCTGTTGAGCTGGGCGATCGCGCCGCCAACTTCCGTGACTACTGCGCCGCGACCGCGACGCAGGTCGATCAGACCTTCGTTCCGGAGTTCCTGGTAGGCGTGGAGGACGGTGTGAACGTTGACGCCCAGGCTGTCGGCGAGTTCGCGCGCGGAAGGCAACCTGTCCCCCGCACGCGCCTCGCCTTGCGCAATGGCCGTTCGCACGGCGGTCGCGACCTGCTCGAAGAGCGACTCTTCAGACGTGGTGTCGATGCGAAGCAACATCACGCCCTCGCCTTCAGCGCCTCAACCACTGCGGCAGCGTTCGCGGCACCGGGAACCGTCACCACCAGGTCCGGACCGTTGACACGCTCGATGCGGAGTGCCTCGCCGCTGCTCATGATCACGCCTTGCGCGCCCGGGACTCGGCGCCAGCCAAATCCGCCAAAGGCACCAATCGCCTCGACGTTGATCGCGCTTGCGGAAGCAATGTCCTCGAGTGCGATAGCGATGCGCGGGAAGCGAGCAGGACCGCGGACCTCGACGCCTGTGGCATCCACGCGCACGTCGGCCTCAAGCATTGCCATGGCGAGGATCGACAGGACGAGTGCCAGGCCAATGAAGGCCCACATCGCGCCGAACGATCCCGCAACCCACGACGCCACCGCTGCAGCGCCCACAAGGACGATCGCGAGGATGATGGCAGCCACGAGCGCGGGGCCGGACTTCGCAGTCCCGAGCCACACGACGCGCTCGCCCTCTGCGAGCGTGACTTCATCCACGGCGATCTCGTCGAAAACAGCCTTCTGCTTGGGCTGGACCGCCCAGCCGATGAAGCCAAGCATCAGAGCAATCGCCGCGCACGCTCCGAAGGCGCCACCGATGCTCGGCGCGTCCGTCCACGACTCGAGGCCACGCTGCACGCCCACCGCCCAGGTCATCGCGACCGCCGCGAAGGCGCTCATGCCCAGCGCGATCGCGGCCAGGAAGCGGAAGCTCCACCCGCGAGCGCCACGGCGCAGTCGCGGCAGGCCAGTGCCCCACAGCCAGGCCGGAAGGCCAAAGCCGAGCGCGAGGGTGATCAGCAGGTAGGCCCACGCGGGTCCGGAGCCGTCAGCCCCGTTGGCACCCCAGTGGATCGCAACCGGGGCGGGCAGGTCGCCCATCCACAGCGCCTGCGTACCGAGCGCGGCCGCCGTCAGCACGGCGGGGGCCACAACCCCCACCACCGAGAAGCGTCGCGTCACTGTCATGTCATTCATTGGCTCCTCCTAGTTTTTCTAGTGGAACTATAACAACTGTTCACGATGTCTGCAACTCCGCCTCAGGCGAGGTAGCGTCGGGCCCATGGCACGCACTCTTCGCCCTGGTCAACGCGCCCAACTGTTCATCGTCGATGTCGCCACAGGCGAGTCAACGCTCGTCACCGAATCGCACGATCTCCTCTTCGAGGCGCCCAACTGGACCCCGGACGGCCAGTGGCTCATCGTCAATGGCGACGGCGGACTGTTCCGCATCTCACCCAAAGGTGGCGCCCTCGAGTCCATCGACCTGGGCGGCGTGACCGAGCTCAACAATGACCACGTCCTCTCCCCTGACGGCACCACCGTCTACGTCAGCAGCGACGACGGCCACCTCTATGCGATCGCCCTCGACGGCCCGCCCAACCCGCGCCGCGTCAGCAACGACCGCGGCCCTGCCTTCCGCTACTACCTGCATGGCGTCTCGCCGGACGGCACCCAGCTCGCCTACATCGGCCTCGAGTTTCTTTCGCCCGACGCTGTGCGCACCAACGTCTTCACCATTCCCACTGCAGGTGGTGCCGACGTGCAGCTCACCAACGAGGACGCGCCTCATGACGGCAGCGAGTTCTCGCCAGATGGCAAGTGGATCTACTTCAACTCAGAGCGCGGCTCAACTGAGCCAGGGCACGCGCAGCTGTTCCGCATGAGCGTCGACGGGGAGGACATCGAGCAGCTGACCTTCGACGAGCGCGTCAACTGGTTTCCGCACCTGAACCCTGCGGGCGACACCATGGCTTACATCTCGTACCCCCCGGGGACCCTTGGGCACCCGGCGGACCTCGACGTCATCATTCGCATCGCGGATCCCAACGGCGCGGACGCTCGCGATCTGGTGCACCTCTTTGGCGGCCAGGGAACGCTCAACGTGAACTCGTGGGACCCCACGGGTACGAAACTGGCGTACGTCGCCTATCCCGTGGACTGATCGCCGGGGACCATGGCCCCGCGGCGCATCCCCAGCGCGCTGCGTGTCGATAACGCCCGGATCCGGACGGGTGGGGCGCGCTGCGTGTCGGTTGCGGCTACGTCACGCGCGGTGACTCGATGGCGGTCGCGACACGGTCATCAGCCGCAAGCGACACGCAGGACGCGTGACACCCGGAAAAGTGGGCGCTAGCGACACGCAGCTCGCACGCGCGTCAGGGGTGCAACGGGCGGGCGGTGTGGCGCCTAGTACGGCGATGAGACGCTGGGCGCGACTCACGCAGAGGCGCGGCGGCGACGCGCGAGGATCGCGTCAAGTTGACCGGTCGCGGGCGCGACCTCGGCCTCAAGAGCGGACCCGGGAGCGCGGTAGGACGCCGCGGCGATGTCCGAGTCGGTAAGCGGACGCGCGTACTGCGGCCGCACCGTGGGCTTGAGCGTGTAGGACGGCGCGGGCATCTCGCGCAACTCCCAGCCTGCCTCATCGAGAGCCATGGCAGCGGGAGCCACCGAGGTCTCCTCCTCAGCCTCCTCGATAGCCGGCAGCACGGGGCTGGGCACGGGAGCGGGGGCGGCAAGCGGAGCAAGGTCCGCGGCCGTGACGACGCGAATGGCCTGCGTCTCGAGGTCGTTGGGCTCGGCGTCAGCGACACCGGACGCGCGCTGAGCGGTCACGCGACGCAGCGCCTGCGTGGCCGTGGCAGCCGCCTCAACCTCGCGGGCAACCAGGTGCAGGTGCGCGTCAGCCTCGCGCTGAGCAGCGGCGGCGCGAGCACCAGCAACCACCACTCCGCCAAAAACAGCGGTCAGCACGGCGGCCGCAACAGACGGGAAGGCGGTGACCCCAGCAAGCACCCACCCCACCAGCGCGACGAGTCCAAAGAAGCCAGCAACGGTGGCACGGCGACGGGCGGCAGCACGTCGCTTGGCGATAATCCGTGCGCGGTCGCCGCGCAGGGCAAGCGCCTCACGCTGAGCCGTCACCGCTGCGCGGTCAAGCGGGCCGTAAGGACGCGACATGCGGTCCTCGCCAAGGGCGGCGATCTGGGCGCGAGCGGTGCCCGTCACAAGAAGCGGAACCTCACCCGAATCAGACGAAGGACGGCGGTGCTCGACGCGCGCTGCAGTGGCCTTCACCACGCGCATCTGGTCGCTGTAGCGGTCCTCCGTGCGCACAAGCGCGTAGTCGGCTCGCTCCTTGATGCGCTGCGGAATCACGTAGGCAAGCACCAAGCCGAGTCCGACGATCGCGAGGAGCGCTGCGGGTGGCATGACACGACGGTACGGCCGCCGCACGCCCCAGCCGCGGATATTCGCGGCGTGTCAGTCAACGGTGCGCGCAAACACCAGGTGATCGCGCCATCCGCCATCGATGAAGAGGTATGACTCCCGCAGTCCCTCGGGCCGGAATCCGAGCTTCGCAACCAGCGCGAGGCTCGCCTCGTTGTGCGGTTGGACGGCGATTTCGATGCGGTGCAGGCCCTGCGCGAAGCCGTAGTCGATCATCAGCTTGACGGCCCGGGTGGTGATTCCGTGCCGCGCATGTGACTTCGTGATCCAGTACCCCAGCGAACCGCCGCGCTCGGCACCCCAACGGATGCCTCCAATCGACACGCGGCCCACGATTCGCTCGCCCACCATGATCACGCCGGCAAACGCTTGGCCCTTTTTCCATGCCCGACGCTCCTGCCGCACAAAAGAGGCGAAGGTCATCGAGTCATGGGGAACACCGGGCGGAGTGGTCGCCTCCCAGGGCTTCAGCCACTCGGCGTTCTCTCGCCTCAGCTGCAGCCACTCGGCCTCATCGGAGCGCGCGAGGGGCCGGACCCCGACATCGCCATCGCGGAGGACGGGGAGGCGGATGCTCATCGATCCCACACGGTGCACCGGACCACGTCGCCGGGGTTCACTGTGGTGACGTCTTCCCCGATCCAGGCGATGCCGTCTGACTGGGCGAGCGCGCCAAGCGAGACTCCCCCGCGGCCGTCGCCTATGGGCGTCGCGCGCACCACGCCATCGCCATCGAGATCGAGCGCGACGGGCACCGCCTCCATGAGCCCCGAAGTTGAGGGCCACGACGCAGAGAAGCTCGCGCGAATGGTCACGCGGTTCTCTTCGCCGAAGCCGCTCATGATCCTCAGCGCGGGACGGGCGTAGGCCTCGAAGGCGATGAGGGCGTTGGCGGGGTGGCCCGGAAGCGCGATGACGGGGGTGCCGGTCTCACCGATGCGACCGATGCCGTGGCGGGCCCGGGGCGCAAGCGCGAGGTCAACCGCCCGGCCCTCGCCGATGGTGCCGAGCACCGCGATGAGGGCGTCGGCGCCAGAGAGGCCGCCGGTCGTGATGATGACGTCCGCGCGCACCACCTGGTCCTCGAGCGTCGCGGCGATCGTTGCAGGATCGTCGGGAATCGCGCCCACGCGGTAGGCCTTCGCTCCCGCGTCCTCGACGAGCGCGCACAGCATGTGGGTGTTCGCCTCCGGGACGCCGGGCTCGCCGGACCGAGGGTCCACGAGCTCAGATCCGATTGCGAGCACCACCACGCGCGGCACGGGCCGCACGCGAATCCTCGAGCGCCCAATCGCGGCGATGAGACCCAGCTCGCGCGGACCAATGCGCCGTCCACCTGGCACGATGACATGCCCAGCGACAGCGTCGAAGCCCGCTCGCCGCACGTTCTCGCCCCGCAGAATCGACCGCGATAGGCGAACTGTGCCCACGCCCCCGTCCGTGTCGGCGGTCGCCGCCACAGCGTCGGCGCCGCGAGGAAGCGGGGTGCCAGAGGTGAGCCGCACGGCCGTGCCGCGCACGTGAACGCGAGGCGTGCGGTCGCGAGCCTCGATGTCATAGGCGACCGGAAGCGCCACCGGCGTCAACGCATCATTGGACGCGATCGCGTACCCGTCGGTCGCCGCCTGGGGCACGCTCGGGTAGTCCTCAGGGGCCGTGACATCGTCGATCGCGACCGCGCCAAGAGCATCGCTCAGCGCCATGTCGATCGGTTCGACGGTCCCCAACGCCTCCGTGAGGTGCGCCCTGTGCTGAGCCACCGTCGTCATGCGAGCGAGCCTACCGACTCTCCGAACACGAAACAGAGAATTTACTTTCCTTTGGCACAATGTGGGTATGACCGTCCGGACGGCACCGATGCAGCCCGAAGAAGCCAAGGTGGAATTGCGCGCCAGCATCCGCCGGCAACGCCAGCAGCGAGCGGAGCGACGGCTCGCGGAACACGCGATAGCCCTGCGAGACCAGGTCCTTGAGCTTCCCGCCGTCAAGACCGCGAAGTGCGTGTCCATCTACGCCTCTCGCCCACATGAACCAGGCACGTTGCCTCTCATCGAGGCGCTTCACGAGCGCGGTGTGCGGGTGCTGATTCCCATGCTTGGCGACGGACTGCAGCGCGGCTGGGGCGTCTACGCGGGAGCCGCGGACCTCATCGAGCGAGCGCCGGGACGCCCTCCAGAGCCGTCCACGGAGTTCCTTCCCGCGGAGACCCTTCGTGATGCCGACGTGGTGATCGTGCCAGCGCTCGCGGTGGACTCAAGCGGCACCCGCCTGGGCCAGGGCGGCGGCTGGTACGACCGCGCTCTCGCGGACGTTCGTCCCGGGGTTCCGATCATCGCACTCACCTTCGCGGGCGAAGTGCGGGACGCGGACACCGAGCCGCTCCCTCGCGAAGAGCACGACCAGCGCGTGCACGGCGTCATCACGCCAGATGGCTACACGCCGCTGCCCCGTTAGAATATTCGGGTGCCTACGTATTCCTTCGCCTGCACTCGGTGCGACCACCGCTTTGACGAGGTGATGTCGATCCACGACAACACCACGCCGGCGTGCCGCGAGTGTGGCGCCGAGGTGCGCAAGCTGTTTGGCTCCGTCGGCGTCACCTTCAAGGGCTCCGGCTTCTACCGGACGGACTCTCGAGCGACCACGTCCTCGTCCTCCGGCGGCGAGTGACTTAACCCCAGTGCGGCGGCTTGTCGCGCTTCAGTTCGTCGTCGCGGCTGCTTGACTCGCGGCCGCCCCATGCAGCGTCCTCGTCCTCCCATGCCCGCGTCGGGATTAGCGGGCGGTCAACGCCCTTGGGAGGGGTCGGCTTCGCCGGTGCCCGACGCTGTGGCTGGGCAAGCTTCGGCACGCCGAATCCCATGGTCGGGATGCGCTGGCGGACAGGTTCGGGCTCCGGCTCCGGCTCGGGCTCCGGCTCCGGCTCCGGCTCCGGCTCGGCGCCGGGCTCTTCCGCATCTTCATCGTCATCGTCGTAGCCCTCGACTTCGACGATCTCAATCTCGGACTGTTCCTCAAGCTCTTCAGGCGCCTCGGGCTCAGGCTCAGGCTCAGGCTCAGGCTCAGGCTCAGGCTCGGTCGCGGCATCTGTCTCCACTGCCACAACCAGCGGCTCGGCGGCCGGGTCCTCGATGTCGAACACGGGCTCCGCTGGCGCGGGTTCCGCCTCTGCCTCGTCAGAGTCGGCCTGTTCGGCTTTCACCAGGGGGATCGAGATGGTCGGCAGTGCCGCAGTGAGGGCGGCGATCTCCGCGTCGAGAGCGTCGCGAATCGTGGCCAGCGCGTTTTCGGGATCCGTGAAGACGTCGAGGGTCCACAGCGGCACCACGATCCATCCGAGTCGCTCGAGCCTGCTGGTCTGCCAGCGCAGCCGGTCGCGGAGGCTCACGGGAGATCCTGCGGTGCTCTCATCCGTGACCACGGCCACGCGGTAGCCGCGGTCCCGGGGACCGCCAACGACCATCGGAATGGTGTCCACGCCAGCGCCGTAGCGCAGTCGCACGGCGTAGCCCTCGGCGCGCAGGCGCGCGGCGATGTCGCTCAGGAGCCAGTCGCTTGGCCCAGGCTCGGGGCGCTCTGGTGCGACCGGCTCCCCTTCTCCGCGGGTGATGAGATCACGCAGCGCGTCGATCGCCTCTGGATCCTCTGCCGTGTCCGCGATGTCACTCAGGTGCGAGGCGTCGAGCGCGGTCACGATCGTCACTCGCGCATGCGAGGCCACGAGCGCCTGGGCGAGCGCCTGCCGGCCCCAGTCCTCGCCAAGCACGCCCAGTCCGGTGGGCAGGTTGCCGCGCACGTCGCGCGCGTAGCCAAGGCTGATGATGACCTCGTCGACGTCGATGCCGCCGGCCTCGCCCATGGGCACCACGTCCACGCGTTCGGCAAGGGATTCGTCTCGCTCGCGGATCGCGGTGCGCAAGCGGTTCGCGTGCACCTCGTTGCCGGCCACGATCGCAAGCGATCGCCGCGGCACGGTGCGCGCATTGCGGTCAACGAGCTCGAGCACCGTCATCACCTCGGCACGCGTCGACTCGACGGAGTCGCGACCCGCCGGCACCGAATCGACGGCGTCGAGCACCGTGACCTCAAGCCGCGAGCCAGAGCCCGCGGTGGGAAGCGGCTGCAGCACACGGCCGTACGCCATAGCGCCCAGGACCGTCGTGACGCGCGGGTCGCGCGGCTGCGGCGCCACCGGCATGACCACCTTGGGAAGCAGCGTTGCGAGAACGGAGACCGCGGACCGCGTCGCGGCCTCGGCGTCGCCGATCACCACCACCTGCCGCGCGCGAGCGATCGCGGGGATGGTCTCAGCAAGCGCAAGCGACTCCGCCCCGGCGATGACGACGGTGTCGATGACCTGCTCCGGTGGGGCGATCCGTGCCACCTGCTCGGCGGTCGCAAGGACCACCGGGCGCAGCGAACTGACGACCGGTCCGTGTGCGGCCCACAGGTCGCGATAGGACGCGCTCGCGTCCTCCATGAGCGCCGCGAAGAGGTCGCGCGCAGCGTCGGGATTGCGGGCAATGGCGCTGCGTCGACGCTCGGCGACCGCGCGCATGAGGGGGCCGATGCGCAGTTCCCCAAACGCAGCGTCGGCCGCAACGAACTCAGCAACCGCCTGGGCGAGCGCGCCCTGCGAGGCAAGTCGCGGATCGGCAGTGACCATCGCCTCGTAAGCGGAGGCCCACCAGGCGAACTCGAGATCGCGGCGCACCTGCTCTGGGCTCGCTCCCCGCGCGCGCAGGTCTTCGAGCAGGCCGCCAAGGCCCACCTCGGTGAGGTCCTTCTCGAGCGGTCGGGCGCGGGCGGCCTCGAGCGTGCCGGGGATGCCTTCGGCGAGCTCGGTGAGGATGCGCGTCATGTCGTCCCACGGCAGCTCTGGCAGATCGTCGCGGCCGGTGACCTGCTGGATGGGACCGGCGAGTCGCGTCCATAAGCGCAGCACCTGCTCCACGCGGTCCGCGAAGATGTCGAAGTCGTCGGGAACCACGGGCCAGCCACCGGCCGACGCCATGGCGCGCCAGCGCAGCGCCTGGTCGTTGGCCTTCACCAGGTCCGCGTGCAGGCTCGCCTTGGAGCGCCCGGGCCGCAGCAGCTCGACGGCGCGGCGCACGAGTGCGCGCCGGTCGCGGCGGGCAATCGCGGTCTCGCGCTCCGACGACGGCGCGGTCGCCTCCACAAGGTCGTGCAGCGAGCGGTGGAACACCGCGGGCGAGAAGATCTCGAGGGTCGCCCGCAGGTCAGTGAAGAGTTGGACCTGATCCGACCAGTGTGCGAGCGACGTGGCCTCGTCAACGCCGGTCTCATGCGCCGCAAGAGCGGACTCCGTGCGCATCTTGGGGATGTGGCGCACCAGCAGCGTCGCGAGCGCCTCGTCGAGGGCGGCGCCCTCTGCGGGGTCGTCCGTGACGGGAGACCACCAGGGCACCAGCTCGACGTTGCTCATCGTGATGGGCGCGGTCTCCGTCGTCACCTCGTCGCGCTCGCCGAGCTTGGTGACCACAGCGTCGGCCACAGAGGCGAAGCCGTGCTCGGAGATGATCGCGCCGGCATCGGCGCTGAGCCGCACGGTCGTCGCGGGGAACGGAGGGGTCGAGGTGAGGCGCACGATCGCCTGCACTGCCTCAAATGGGCTCACATCCCAGGGGCGATGCGTGCGGTGCAGGGCGTCGAAGCGGGCTTGGGCGTTGCGGCGGGCGTGCAGCAGCCGTTCGCCGGCCGCGCGGATCGCGTCGTCGTCGACGTCCACGCCGCCCATGGTGATCGAGGCGAGCAGTCGCGAGCGAGCAGTCGCATCCTGCGCTCCGTCCACCGCAATGTCGCCGGCACCCGCGTATTCAAGACGGTTGGAGATCGACCGCAGCAGCGCTGGCTTTCCGGCGACCACCAGCAGGCATTTGCCCGACGCTGCGCCGTCGGCAGCGATAGCGGCCACCATTCCTGCGGTGTCGAATCCTGGGCCGCCCTGGATGAACATCGAGCGTCCGGTTGCGACGGCATCGAGGGCAGCGAATTGTGCGTCGTCGAGGTCACCGATGCCGCGCTCGGCAAAGGGGTCGCGGTCGCCGACCGGGAAGGCGGGGATGGGCACGGTGAGGCGAGCGGTCGCCTCGTGGTCGCCAGCAACTGCCGCCACGATGTCGGACTTGCGCAGCACCGGGCCCAGGTCGTCAAGGTCGTCGACGAGCCGCTGCTCCGGATCGTCGAAGGCGCCGAGCAGGAGCCGCTCCCGCACCTCGAAGTCCGGGCCGAAGTAGCCGCCGAGTTCGCGCACCGCGTTCCACACCGGCCGGGGGTCGAACGCGCTGCCGCCGGCGCGCGCGGGGACCAGCGCGGCGACCTTCTCCTCCGCGCCGGGAGCCCTGTCGCGGATCTCCGTGAGGAGCACCGGGTTGACGTAGACGTCGTCGAGCATCGTGACGAACGCGTCAGCGCCGCGCGCGTCATCCCACAGGACGGGGCGCATGACGAGCGGCATCTCGCGCTTATGTCCGTCCTGCGTCCACTGCACGGTGCCGACCACGAGTGCGGCCGTCCACACACCCGTTGCCGCGCGCACCTGAGCGGCGTTCTCGCGGATGATCGCGGCCCTGTGCTCCGCGGCGAGAAGCGCCTGTTCATCACGGATGAGGGCGCTCAGCAGCGTGGGGCGATTGGCGAAGAAGGGAGCCAGTCCGCCCGGATGGGCGCCGGCAAGATCGATGAGGTGAGCGCGCGAATGACTCAGGTCGCGAAGAGGCGAAACCGTCGCGCTTGCATGCAGCTGGTCACGCCACTCGCGCAGCGCTTCCGCGACTAGTGCGCGACCGATGTAGTCCACCACTCCCCTACGGTACCGAGGCCCGCGCCGCGGTCCTCGCCACCACGCCGCCCCCGGCCCCAGCGTCGGGCCAAAAAGCAGACAGTGCGCGCCAACTTCATCAGCCGACACGCACTGCTGAGGCGATTGTGGCCCTCGTTTGGCGCACAGTCAATTTGCGCCGCGCCGACGCTTGATCACCTCGCGTATGGGCGGCACCACGATCCCGTCTTGGGCCATAACAGCCCTGGTTCGGCGGCGGTTTCGGAGGACGCCGACGAGGCCGACAATCCACACCAGGGCGAGCGAGGCGAAGGCCACCCGGTACTCGTTGAGGGTGTAGGAGGTGGAGCCTGGCGGCGAGACCAGCTGCAGGACGAGGCCCACGAGCAGGACTCCCGCGATCGTTGATGAGAATCCGCCCATGTTGACGAATCCGGAGGCGGTGCCGAGCCGCTCATGCGGCGCATATGAGCGCGCGAAGTCCATCCCCACGAGCGAGATGGGGCCGCCCATGCCGATCACGAGGCAGAACAGACCCAGCTGCCACAGGGGACGCGGGGTGTCGAAGGCGAGAAGAACCACCCACGCGACGGCAGTGGCTCCGGCGGAGCCCAGGACGATCCACGTGCGCCGCAGCGGGTGTCGCGCGGTGAGGACGCCGGCGATGGGGCCGGAGACCATGGCGGAGACGGTGAGGACGATCAGCAGGCCACTCGCCTGGGCCGGACTGAGGCCCTGCGCGGTGATGAAGAACGGCACACCCCACAACAGCGAGATGACGTTCGCGGAGAACGGCGGCAGGAAGTGGGTCCAGAAGCCGAGGCGAGTGCCCACGTGCTCGGTGGCGGCGCGAATGGAGGCCCAGAACTTCTCACGCTCCGCGGCGATCGAGCCGGTCTCGGCGCGCGGCATGCGGACGCGCAGCACGGCAATGGCTGCGCCAACCATGCCGAAGGCCGCAAGTCCCGCGAAGGCGGGCGACCAGCCCTGCTCGTGGAGCAGCCAGGCCACGGGGACGGCCGTGGCGATCTGACCGGCGTGCCCCACGAGGGCGGTGAACTGCATGAGCACGGGCACTCGCCTGGCCGGGAACCAGTGGGCGATGAGGCGAGCGGCGCTGAGGAAGATGGGTGCGTCACCGGCGCCGATGAGGATGCGAGCGAGGATCGCGAGCGCGAAGTTGTCAGTGACGGCAAGCACGAGCTGGCCGAGTGCCATGAGCATCGAGCCCACCGTCATGAGGGTGCGGGGGCCAAAGCGGTCCAAGAGGTGACCCGCCGGGATCTGCAGCAGCATGTACGCCGCCACCTGCGTGACAGACAGGAGCGCGAGGCCGGTCGCCTCGATCTCGAAGCGGTCAAGCGCCTCGACGCCAGCGACACCCAGGGCGGTGCGGTGAACTACCGCGATGAAGTAGACGGACACCGCCGCGATGTAGATACCCCAGACCCCGCGAGCGGCGCGGGCGGTCTGGGTCACCCACTAAGCGTAGGCCCGGCGAACTAGGACCTTGTTAGGTCCCAAGGCTACGCAGGAGCTCCACGTATTCGTGCGGAGCGATCTGGAGGATGCGTTCCTTGTGGACGCTCGTGCGGTACAGAGCGCTCTCAAACGGACCAGTGACGACGTGATCGACTTCGGCCTCGTTCTGCGCAGTGCGCAACAGGAACTTCAGCAGCGGCACTGGATCCCCGTCGCGGGTAGAGAGGTGATGTTGCACGAAGTCCATCGCACCGTGGTGATAGCGATCGTCGTGCGTCTCCCCGGGTTCGAGCTCGCCACCCATCCACACGTAGGCCTCCGCGGCCTGCGCGAGGTTAAGGTGCGGCTCCCACGGCTCCTGCTGGTCTGGCTCCTCGTACTGGCCGGGGCCGAAGACGTAGCGCGCCAGCGTTGCCCACGGCTCCTCGTCAGACAAGCTAAAGATCGTTTGCTGGGTGGCCGGGTGACGCTCAAAGAGAGCGTCTTGAACCTCGTGGCAGATGAGCGCAAGCGAGTGCTCATCCTTTGCGGACAGCAGCAGCGTCTCGATGAAGTCGATGGGATCCAGTTCAGCGCGGAGGCGTCGATGCACCGCCACGCGCCCGGGGCGAGCCTCAAGCGTCTGGTCAACCGAGGCGTCGGCGGGCAGCTCAAGCCACGCGCGGAAGCCGTCCGCGATCTCTTGGTCCTCTAGCCGCCCCATGCTGCGAGCCTAACGGTCGCAATTGCACGCGCGCCTCCTGACCTCGATCCCTCTGGAACGCGATGGCTGGCCGTCGAGGGGGAATTAAGCAGCGTCGCCGCAGGTCAACTAACTTCAGCGCAGTCGCTGTGCCGCCGGAGTTATGTCTGCGATCGATTGACTCCGGTCACGTATTGGTAGCTCAACGCCGTCAGACCCTCGTCCTCAATCAGCCAGGGCTGGATGAGAATGAGTTCGCCACCCCTGGCGACCGGCGCCGCCGCGGAACGGTCGAGCTCGATCCGGCGGACGACCGCAAGCGCGTTGTTGGGGTAGTGCGTGCGATGCAACTCGACTTCGTTCTTCGTAAGCACGACCGCGTCGCCCGAAGTCGTCGTTCCCTTCACCTCGACGAACAGACGCTCCTCGCCGCGCCTGACATCGAGGTCGAAGGACTCGTACGCACCGACGTCGTCTACGCGATAGCCGAGCGCTTCAAGATGCTTCGTGGTTACACGGACGGCTCGCGATTCGATGGCCTTGCGCTCCGTGGCCGACATCACGAGTCCGCGACGGGGCGCCCGACCGGCAGCCTCGTCCGCGAAGACCTCTGCGTCGGCGAGCTCCGGCGTGGAGCCGAGCATCATGGCATCCGCGTAGCGCACGCCTGCATAAAACGGATTCCCCCGGGGGTTGGGAACGATGGCCTCGGCATGCAGCGCGTGAGCCCGCAGGTGTCCGACAGCATTTGACCCGGGTGTCCGCACGTTGACGACCTTCGGGTCGGCATATAGCGAGCACCGCAGGCCGCCGATGACGGCGTACATCGCAGTGCGAGGCGGCACGGTAGCGAGCGGCTGGTTAGCGGGGCTGAGAGTCGCTGCGGCGTCGGGACCAAAGACAGCCGTGATTGTCGAAGCGACCACAGCGGCAGACCGGCTAAGGCCGGCCTGGGCCGGGACGCTCGCCTCAGCATCCTGGCGCGCGTCAAAGTACCCAACCACCGGCTCATCCTACCGACGCTCTGGGCTTGGCACGTGTTCGCGCACTTGCGGACTGGTTGCCCGATTCCGCTCCACCCTGCGAGGGCTGGCACGTGATTGCCAAGGACAGTGAAGTGCGCCTGGCGCGATTCGAACGCGCGACACCCGCTTTAGGAGAGCGGTGCTCT
>ENA-UOVV01000303-UOVV01000303.1-compost-metagenome-genome-assembly--contig:-NODE-303-length-65169-cov-13.046273_pt1 | contig 65169 bp, 50 predicted proteins | sample MGYA00238155_ERZ761577 | MGnify/ENA primary metagenome ERZ761577 (study PRJEB28898, sample SAMN06268775) | compost metagenome | isolation source: Emeryville, CA | place: USA:Emeryville, CA | collected... | reverse complement strand
GCGATTTGCTTTAGCAATCCGTGTCAGTTCTGTTGAGCGGAGTCGAAACATCAGCTTTCTAAAAAACAATCATAAAAACGAGTTCAAAAAAAACCATCATAAAAAAGAGTTCTAAAAAACACTTAATCCGCTGTTACATCACCCAACTTCATTTCCCAAACGGTTTTGGTCTTTGAACCGAATTGTTTTTCCTTGGGCTCAAAATTGATGGCTGATGCGCTTAAGCAATTTGCCGGGGAATTCGCAAATGGGACCCAACCTACCAAAACAAAAATTGAGAACGCAATGAAATTTGCTGAAAGAAAGTCCGATACCAAGGACGAAGATGTGAAAAGGATTTATGAATTACTGAAAACACTTTGATTGTTTTTGAAGAATCCCTGCTGCGAACAATTTTTCCGGCAGGGGTTTATGCGAAAGAAACAACCGGAACATTTCACTTAATTTTATCTAAATCAGATGTTTATTTGATTGCCAATGATGGTTTAGTTAATTTTTTGATTCTGTGAGGGTTTGGCAGATGAAGATGAAAAGGAAGGAAACTTTTGAGCTACCCAATCCCGTTGATTCTGATGAGTTGAAAGAATAAAAAAAAGAGCTCTTACAATCTTGTTATAGGTTTAGATTTAAAAAGCTCTTTCAATTCAGGTTGGTCGTGTTTTACAGTGCATAGACACTGTGTAAGGTTTGGTTGTATTTGGTGGCTAATTTCCGATTTATTTTTTTTTGTAGTCAACTTTTTTGGTATAGTAATAGGGTAGTTCGTGACAACTACCCATCGGGTAGTGCGTGGTTTCACACAAACTTCACAAAATGTTTGTACCAATACCGATTGAATTTAAAACAATTGACGAAGTTATTTTATGTATCAAATGTCTAAATCATTGTCAAGGCAAGGATACAAAAAATTGCAGTATTTTTTTAAGAATATTTGACAACTGAGTATTCACTCATCAAAAACTTAATTGAATTAAAGCAGTAAAAGCAAGGATATTACACTATTTTATATATTTTTGCGGGTGCAGAGTGAGGGTAGTATAGGTATTTAAGTTACTGCCTACTCAGTAAGCTGTTGTTTGTTAGTATATATTTTAATTTAAAATCAGGTGTATTCGTATAGAATTATACTTTTTTTGTTTCTCTTTAGTAATTTTGTCATGGCACAAACCGTTGAGCCTGATAAGCTTACAAAAGAGATTCAGGATTTGAACCGCAACAACCAACTGGAGCAATCCATCATTGTTCTCGAAAATATCATCAACAATCGAAAAAGCACTCATCTCGACCGGTATTATGCTTATCTTCTCAAATCATTGACTTACAAAAGGGTTTTTGATTATGCTTCAGCCCAAAAAAACTTAGAACTGGCATACGACGAAGGCATAAAATCCAACAAAAAGGAAGAAGTCAAAACCAGAATTGCCATAGAACTGTTGTTTGTAAATTTTGACCAACAACGGTATGACAACATTGACGATCAAATCAAAAAAATTGAAGCAATGGATTTATCGTTGGTGGACAGTACTACTCTGGCATTTTATTATAATGTTCTGGCTGCGTTAGATATGAAGAACAACAAATTTGATGAAGCCAGTAAAAAGCTGTTAGCAGGAATTTCACTCATAGAAAACCATGATCCGCAGCACCTGCCCGCTGTTTATATCAAGCAGATACAGCTGTCTCAGTACACAGACGACGAAGAGCTGGCATTGGAAGCTTTCAGAAAGGGGGTTCATTTTTCTGAGAAGTTTAGTTTGGACATATATAAAATGGAATTGTACCGACAGTTGAGTAGGTTTTATTTTCTACGCGAAAACTACAAAAATGCTTATCAACTGCTCGCCATCGTGGGTGATTTGATTGGCTCCTTCGAAGCACCTTCCAGAAGTGGAGAACTCAATGCTTTGGAGAGAAAAATTATGGAGAGTAGAAAGGACCTTGAACTCAGAAATGACCGCAACATACTGATTTTTATTTCTGTCCTTTCGGTGATATTGTTGATACTGATTGGTGTACTTTTTAAATTATACAGGGTAAATAAGCGGAGCAGAATGCAGGTAGAACTGGAGAATAAGAGAATCAGAAAAGAACTCGATATAATCAGTAAGGAGCTGAACGAAAGCAATCAAGGCAAAATTGATTTGTCAAAATTCAATCTGACCGAACGACAACTGGAAATCATAGAACTTATTAAAAAAGGAAAATCGAACAAAGAAATTGCAGCCCAACTCTTCATTTCAGAAAATACTGTCAAATACCATTTGAAAGTCATCTACAATTTGCTCGGAATCGATAACCGAGACAGCCTGAAATCCTGAACAGCTGCAAAATTTTGAATTTAGATGTAGGAATTATGAATTATAAATCAATTCTTTCCATTCAATACTTCAATACTTTCAAGCCAAAGAATCAGCTCTCTCACTTTCTTCTGGAAAATTAGAGCGTCTCCTTCAGCCATTTGTAAAACTCGGTGTGCCAAATGACTGAATTCTGAGGATTTAGCACCCAGTGATTTTCTTCAGGAAAGTACAACAATCTGCTTTTGAGTCCGTGAAGTTGTGCCGCCTGAAATGCTTCCAATCCTTGACCGATGGGTACCCGATAATCCTTTCCACCCTGAATAATCAGTATGGGGGTATCCCAATTGTTCACCATATTACTCGGGTCGAATTCGTTATAGGTTTTCATGGCAGCCGAATTGTCTTTTTCCCAGTATGCTCCACCTGCATCCCAATTGGTGAACCAGAGTTCCTCAGTGGTTCCGTACATTGATTTTAGATTAAAAACACCGTCATGGGCAATAAAAGTTTTGAACCTTTTGTTGTGAATCCCAGCCAGATAAAAGACCGAATAACCACCGTAACTTGCGCCTATGGCACCCAGCCGCTCAGTGTCAACGAAGGCTTCTTTTGCAATGTCATCTATCGCAGACAAATAATCTTTCATCACCTGTCCGCCCCAATCTTTGCTGATGGCTTCGTTCCATTCAACTCCATGACCGGGCATTCCACGGCGGTTGGGTGCGATGACGATATATCCATGCGCCGCCATCAGTTGAAAATTCCACCTGAATGAATAAAACTGAGAAAGCGCAGATTGCGGCCCACCTTGACAGTAGAGCAGGGTAGGGTACTTCTTGTTCGGGTCAAAGTCGGGCGGGTAAATCACCCAGCTGAGCATGTCTTTACCATCGGTGGTTTTTACTATCCGCTTGTCTATTTTACTCATTTTCAAACGACTATAAATATCGTCGTTCACATGGGTCAGTTGTTTCATCTGACCATTTTTCAGGTTCACAGAATAAATCTCTGCAGCGTGATTCATGTCGGTCCTGCTGACAACAAAATCATTGTTCGATTGACCAATCAAACCAACTACATCAAATACTCCGTCGGTGATTTGTCTGATTTTGGGCAAAGCTTTGTTTTTTGACATAGGATCAAATTCAACAACAAAAAGCTGTACGGTACCCCCTATGGGTGCGTTGAAATAAATCCTTTTGCCATCCTTGTCCCATCTGAAACTGTAAACCGTTCCGTCCCAATGAGAGGTAACATTGGTTTTCGTTCCGTTGTGCAACACGACGATGTCGTTTTTGTCGGCCTCATAACCGTCTCTTGCCATGCTCAGAAAGGCCAGTGCACCGTCTTTAGAATAGGCCGGATTTGTGTCGTAACCGGGCATACCTTCGGTCAGATTAGTTGTCTTTCCAGTTTTGATATCATATTCATATATATCGGTATTGGTGCTGAGTGCATACGCCTTTCCTTTTAGCTTTTTGGAAACATACAGGATTTTTGTACCCTCGTTGTTCCAGCAATAATCTTCTTCTCCACCAAAAGGCATTTGGGGTGAATAGTAAGGTTCACCTTTCATGATATCTATGGCGTCCACTTCATCCGTTCCGTTGACGGTCAAGAAAAGGTGGTTGTATTTTCCTTCATTCCAACTGTCCCAGTGTCTGTAATCCAGGTCGTTATAAATATAGACATTGGATTCTTGCAGGGTGGGGTACAAATCTTTTCCGAGAATATTTTCGAGTTGGACTTTTCTTACTTCAATTTTTTTGGTTTTGTCTGGAGAAACCGATTTTGGGCTAATCAAATCAGAATAATCTTTGATTTCAACTGCCGTTCCTCCTTTTACCGGCATGACAAAGGTTCTGGTTTCCCGTTTTCCTTCCTCAACTTTGTATTCGGTGACTGAGTAAATCAATTGTTTGCCATCATCGCTCAGTCCCACCGGGCTGATTCTTTTCAGTTTCCAGAGTAGTTCGGGCGTCATCATATTTTGTGCAAAGGATTGAGTTACAAAAACAAAGGCTGCGATCAGCAGTAATTTTGGTTTCATAATGGGGTAAATTTTGTTTCAAAAATACATAAAATGAATTAATTTGCGGTATGTATTCAAAAGAGGAGGCATCGCAAATCAGAAAGAAATTCTGGGTTTCTTTCGGTCGCTACATGAAACTGCATCCGCCCGCAGGTGAGAGACCGGTAAATTGGCTGAATTACAAAACCGGCATTAGCAAGCTTATTTTCAAAACCGATGCAAACAACAAAAGTGCGCTGATTAGAATTGAAATGAATGCACCCGACACAGACATTCAGCATTTGATGTTTGAACAATTTGAAGAATTCAAACCCTTGTTTGAATCGGTAGCCGGAACAGACTGGTATTGGCTGAAAGATGTTTTTGATGAACACGGAAGACCGGTTTGCAGAATTGAGAAAAGGCTTGAGAATGTCAGTATTTTTAGAGAAGACAGTTGGCCCGAAATGATTGGCTTTCTAAAAGAATCTTTGTGCGCACTGGATGAATTTTGGGAAGACGCCCGCCATGCATTCGAACTCTTTAAATAAGCCCCAAACCAATGTCCGTTCGAAAATATTGTTAAATTTACATCCCGTAATCCAATAATATGAATCGTTTTAACTTGCTCAGAAATCAAAATTTAAGCAAATGGATAGGTTTTCTGATTGCATTTTTTATTTTTGGATTGACGGTCTGGTATTCCAATCAGTTTGTCAGACAATTAAAAAGTGAAGAGCAAACCAAGGTTGAGAATTACGCACAGGCATTGCAATTACTGGGTTCAGACGAAATTTATGACTCAAAAGTACAGGATTATCTCTTTGGGATTACAAGTGCAAACAAAACCATGCCTGTGGTGCTGCTGGACGAGAATGGAGAAATCGTTTATGTGAACAATATCCCCGAAAAAATAGAATCGGACTCTGTGAAACTCAATAAATTGATTGTCAAAATGAAAGATTTGAGAGAGGCGATTGAAGTAGATTTGGGAGAATTTGGCAAACAATATGTTTATTATGAAAATTCACAATTGCTCAAACGGCTGCAGTATTATCCGATGATTCTCGTACTCATCATCATACTTTTTGTTGGTTTCAGTTATTGGTATTTTAGAATTCTCAAAAACACCGAACAAAGTTATTTGTGGGCGGGCATGGCCAAAGAAACCGCACATCAAATCGGCACACCTTTGTCATCGCTGATGGGATGGATTGAAATTCTCAGGCTTGAGGACGAGAACCGAGATTCTGTCAGAGAAATGGAGAAAGACATATTGCGACTCAGCCAGATTACAGAAAGGTTTTCAAAAATCGGCTCATTGCCCGAATTAGGCATGGCCAATGTGGTTGAGGTGACCGAGAATACGGTGAATTATCTGACAGACAGAATTTCAAAAAAAGTGGATTTGCGTTTCAATTCACCCAAACAGGAAATCAGAATTCCACTCAATGCAGCACTTTACAGTTGGGTGATTGAAAATCTGGTGAAAAATGCGGTGGATGCGATGCAGAATATCGGTGCCATCAATGTACATATCAGCGACAGGGATACTACAGTGCAAATTTCTGTGGAAGATACAGGACCTGGCATCCCTAAGAACCGACACAAAAGAATTTTTGACCCTGGCTTTACTACCAAACAGCGAGGTTGGGGACTAGGATTGTCACTGGCCAAAAGGATCATTGAAAATTATCACAAAGGAAAAATTTTTGTGGCTCGTTCTGAAAAAGACGCCGGTACAGAAATCAGAATTGTACTGAGAAAAATATAAAATTCATATCAGAATCCGAGGATCATTTTGGCAATCATAAAATAAATGAAAATTCCCAAAATGTCATTGCTGGTGGTAATAAATGGACCAGTAGAAACTGCTGGATCAATTCCTTTTTTGTGTAGAAAAATCGGAATGAATGTACCAATCACCGCAGCATTGATAATCACGGTGGTTAGGGCAATCACTATGGTCAGCGAAATCAAAACCGCTGTGTCGAATATGAAATAGCTGATGATCAATACAATGGCTGAAATCCCAATACCGTTCAGCAGTCCGAGCAGAAATTCTTTGAGCAGTCTTTGTGCAATTTTTCCTTTGATGCTTCCGTTGGCAAGCCCCTGAACCACAATGGCCGAAGACTGTATTCCCACATTTCCGGCAGTGGATTGAATCAGTGGGATGAACAAAATCAAAGCGGTGTATTTGGATAGTGCCTCTTCGAATCCGTGGATGATACTCGCTGCACCAAGTCCGCCAAACATGCCGATGAGAAGCCAAGGGAGCCTCGCCTTGGTGAGCGTCAGGATGTTGTCACTGGCGTCCACATTTCGGGTAATCCCTGCTGCTAATTGATAATTTTCGTCGGCTTCTTCCCTAAGTACATCGATGATGTCATCCACTGTAATCACTCCCTGAAGACGCTTCAATTCATCGACCACAGGTATTTCCATTAGGTCATATTTTTGAATCATATTCGCAACTTCTACATCTTTTTCATTGACGCTAACAAATCTCACCTTTTCATTGTACACCTGATCAAGTTTGGTGCTTGATGAAGTGGTCAGCAGTTTTTTCAAACTGAGTGTTCCAAGCAGTAAATTGTCATCGTCCACCACATAAATCGAATAAACTTCCTTCATGTCTTCTGCCTGCCTTCTCATTTCTCTGATTGCACGGAGCACCGTCCAGTTTTTGTTGACCTCCACATATTCTTTACGCATCAACCCACCAGCGGTGTCTTCGTTGTATCGTAGTAAGTCCACGATGTCTTGAGCGTGTTCCTTGTCTTCAATCTGTGAAATGACTTCTCCCTGTTTGTTCTCTGAGAGTTCACTGATGACATCCACTGCGTCATCGGTGTCCATTTGTGTAATCAGTACATCAGCGATTTCTTTGGGAGAAAGCTGTCCGAGCAGTCGTTTCCGATCTTCTTCTTCCAATTCGAGCAATACATCTGCAGACACATCGGCATCTAACAACGACATCAAATAAGACTGTTCTTCGAGTTCAAGTTTGGGAAAAATATCAGCGATGTCCGCCGGATGGAAATCAGTAAGCATTTCGAGAGTTTTCCTTGGGTTTTGGCCACGGATACACTCCGACAATTCATTCAGAAATTCTTTGTTGATGATTGCTTCCATTCGGTCAGTTTTGCAGTTAATTCAATGAATTGATTTATTGTTAACTGTTCCGCACGCAAGTTAAGTAAATTATCTTCAAAATCTATTTGGCTACCAATGAAACTTTTTAATGCATTTCTCAGCATTTTGCGCCTTTGATTGAATCCCGTTTTGACGATATTGAAAAACAATTCTTCGTTCACCGCCAATTCTTTGGTATGACGCTCCAGCCGAATGACGGCCGATTTTACTTTAGGCGGTGGGCGAAACACATTTTCTGATACTGTAAACAAATAGCTTGTGTGGTAATATGCTTGGGTGAGTACAGACAAAATCCCGTATGTTTTGCTGCCTTCTCGAGCACAAATTCTCTCTGCGACTTCTTTCTGAAACATGCCAGACATCTCAGGAATTTGTTTTCTGTTTTCGATGATTTTAAAAACGATTTGGGAAGAAATATTATAAGGGAAATTGCCCAAAATACAAAGCGGCTCACTGCCAAGCTTTTTTGCAAGGCTCATTTTTAGAAAATCTTCTTCAAATATTTTCAGTCCCGGATAATTGGTTTTGAGGTATTCCACTGATTCGGCATCGATTTCCACTACCGATATTTCTTTTTGCTGTTCGATAAAGTATTTGGTGAGTACGCCCGTTCCCGGGCCAATTTCTAACACCCGGTTATAATTTTTCCAGCTGAGTGTCTCCACAATTTTTCGAGCAATATTTTCATCCTTCAAAAAATGTTGACCTAAATGCTTCTTTGGGTTTACACTCATCTCATGAATCAGTTTGGAATGATTGCCCGGATTTAATCAGTCTGCAAATTCACCAATGGCAAGGAATTTTTGCTGTCTTTGAATTTTCAATTCTTCGGGCTTTAATTTATTTAATTCGTTGTAGGATTTCAGAATTTGTGTTTTGAGAGACACTGCTGCACTCTCGGGGTCATAGTGTGCACCGCCCAAAGGTTCGGGGATGATACCTTCGATGATTTTCAAATCAAACATATCGTTAGGCGTCATTTTCATCTGACTGGCAACCTGTTCTTTGTAGTCCCATGAACGCCAGAGTATGGCAGAACAGTTTTCAGGAGAAATAACTGAATACCAAGTATTTTCCATCATGAACACCTGATTGCCCACTCCGATGCCCAGTGCACCTCCGCTGGCGCCTTCGCCAATCACGATGCAGATCACGGGAACTTCCAGCTTCATCATTTCGTATATGTTTCTTGCAATCGCTTCGCCCTGTCCGCGCTCTTCGGCCTCCAGCCCGGGATAAGCTCCGGGAGTATCAATCAAGGTGACAATAGGCATATTGAATTTCTCGGCCAGTTTCATCAGCCTCAAGGCCTTTCTGTATCCTTCTGGGTTTGACATGCCGAAACGACGGTATTGTCTTTCTTTGGTGTTTTTTCCTTTTTGCTGACCGATTATCATAAATGGAATGCCATCGATTTTACCCATTCCACCCACCATAGCTTTGTCGTCCCCAAAGTTTCTGTCGCCATGCAATTCAATAAATGTATTGTCGGTCATTTCGTAAATGTAATCAAGAGAATAGGGGCGCGAAGGGTGGCGGGACAGCTGTACTTTTTGCCAAGCCGTCAGTTTTGAGTAAATATTCTTTTTTGATTCTTCTATGGCCAGTTCAATCTGTTTACAGGCTTGCTTCACATCCACTCCGTTTTCCTCTCCCACCAACTTACAGCTAACCAATTGCTCCTGAAGCTCTTTGATGGGTTGTTCAAATTCCAAATATTCCATGTCAGTGTGTTAATAAAAAACAAATATAATAAGACTAAAACAATACAGACGAAATTGTGAATAAATGTCTCGTCGAATTTGAACTCTATTTTTGATTTTTAGACCAAATATTTTTGATTATGAAAGCTTTAGAATTCCTCGCTTATGAGGATGTGAATGATTAGTAAATACCTCAAAATTTATATCTTTGCAATCCAAAAGAAGTTATTTAGGCATGTTTCAGAGTTTACAGGAAAAATTGGACAAGGCGTTGCATACGCTCAAAGGCAAAGGACAAATCACAGAAGTCAATGTGGCTGAAACCATCAAGGAAGTCCGTCGTGCACTTGTGGATGCCGATGTGAGTTATAAGGTGGCCAAAGATTTCACCAATAAGGTGAAGGACAAAGCAATGGGTCAGAATGTGATTACTTCATTGAACCCCAATCAGTTGATGGTGAAAATCGTTCATGACGAACTGGCGAAGCTGATGGGTGGCGAACAGTCCGAACTGAATTTGTCCGAAAATCCAACCATTATTCTCATTGCAGGTCTTCAGGGTTCGGGCAAAACGACTTTCTCAGGAAAATTGGCCAATTACCTGAAAAAGAAAAAGGGGAAAAACCCGATTTTGGTGGCGGGAGATGTTTATCGTCCGGCGGCGATAGACCAACTCAAGGTTTTGGGTGAACAAATCGGTGTACCGGTTTATGCAGAAGAAGACAACAAAAATCCTGTGCAAATCGCCCAAAATGCCATACAAAAAGCAAAAGAAAACAAACACAATGTCATCATCATAGATACTGCGGGACGATTGGCCATAGACGAAGTGATGATGAATGAAATTCGCGATGTCCATCAGACAGTGAAACCCACAGAAACCTTGTTTGTGGTGGATTCAATGACCGGACAGGATGCCGTGAATACCGCCAAAGCTTTTAACGATGTACTGGATTACAATGGGGTGATTCTCACCAAATTGGACGGCGATACACGGGGTGGAGCTGCGTTGACCATCAGAACGGTGGTGGACAAACCGATTAAATTCATCTCGACAGGTGAAAAAATGGAGGCCATCGATGTTTTTTACCCCGAAAGAATGGCAGACCGTATCCTCGGTATGGGAGATGTGGTTTCGCTGGTGGAGCGGGCACAAGAACAATTCGACGAAGAAGAGGCGAGAAAACTTCATAAAAAAATCGTCAAAAATCAATTTGATTTTGACGATTTCCTGAAACAGATTCAGCAGGTCAAAAAAATGGGAAACATGAAGGATTTGTTAGGAATGATTCCAGGAGCAGGCAAGGCAATGAAAAATGTGGACATAGACGATGATGCCTTCAAAGGAGTGGAAGCCATCATCAAATCGATGACACCCAAAGAAAGACAGAATCCACAAATCATAGACAAGAGTAGAAAAATGAGGATTGCAAAAGGTTCGGGTACAAGTATGCAGGAAGTCAACCAACTGATGAAACAATTCTCAGAAATGGGCAAAATGATGAAATTCATGCAAACAGCAGGCGGTAGAAAAATGATGCAGCAAATGATGAAAAACCAACCGGGAATGTAATGTATCAACTCAGTGGTTGGCTGTTGATAAGAGAAAGTTTTTATCCTGACTTAAGTTAAATTGCTCAAAACCTCGTCAGTATCCCGAAATGAATTTTTGAGTTTCTGAAATCAAAACCGCCGCTTTGTTGTTTGCCGACCGCATAGCTGAGGTTGAAAATCCCTAATTGTGTCAGAAAAGAAAAACCCAGGCCGGCACCAAACAAATTCTGACTCAGATTTGCAGGCTTGTTCTCTACAAAAGCATAATCGCCGAAAACCGAAATATAAAAACCTTCATTGGGCAAAAAGCGGTATTCCACACTGCTGATTCCGAACGATGACGCGCTGATACTTTCCTCATTAAAACCACGGATGCTGTTGAAACCACCGATTCTGTACAGCTCGTTGACCGAGTAATCATTGTCGCTCCCAAACAATCCATAACCTTGCACACCGAGTTTGATGTAATGCATCGGATGAAGCCTGAAAAGCTGAAATGCTTCGATGCCAACTTCGTACTGACGGCTTTTGCGGTCTTGGTATTCATTGATCTCTTCATCGTATTCGGTAATTTTTCGGCTGAGTGTTTTTCCGAGTAAAAATAACTTTGATTTCCCTTCCATCAGCCGATTGCTGAGTGGCAATGAATATTCGTAGCTGAGTCCGTAACCACTTTTGCTATAATCATCGTACAAATCGGCAAGTTCGGGATAGTCGTCCAGCACAAAATTAGAATTCTCATAACTGAGATTCAACCCAAGATTGGAATTCATTGTCAGCTGATAATAAAGCCGCTCCTCCAGTTTTGTATTGACAAATACACTGTCTTTTTTGAAAATATTGAGATTCGTCTGAGTGCCCACTGCCGTTCCGAACAAATAAGGCACCCTGACATCCAGCTCAAGAGTAGTACTCTTGTCGGCTGTAGCCATCCAGTTCAGCCTGATTTGTTCCATCGCATTGAAATTATTGTTCAACTCAATTTTCACATTTCCATTCAGCCTGAAATCACCTTTCTCATCGTTGCCAAAACCGATGATTCCGTCAAAAAGATTTGATTTTAGCTTATTTACATACAAATACACAAAGGTGGAATCCGGGTTGAAAAGCGTCTGTGGTGGCCTGACTTCCTCCACAAATGGACTGTAACTCATCCTTTCAGAAATTTTGTACAACTCTGTTTCATTGTAAACCATTCCGTCTATGAGCCCAAGCCCGTGTTTGATATAGCCTTTCGAAAGCTTTTCGTATCCCTCTGTTCTCACTCCGTCCATCGTTCTCGCTCCGAGGAGTGTAAGTTCCAGTTGTACCCTTGCTTCTTCTCCTTTCCAACCCATAGGAATGATTCTGATCGAGGTAAACGGATGTCCTTGCGCCGCATATTTTTGATTGATTTTATGAATCAATGAATCCAAATCATGGATGGGAAACCAATCTTTTTTTTGATTGAAAATGCTGTCATTTTTCACCCAGATTCTCTTGTATAGTTTTCCTTTGTTCAACCAGACTTTGTTCTCACGAACCGAATCAAGTCGGAGCGTATAATAACCAATGTCCTTCAAGGAGTCCAGCGTTGCATAGAGCAGTGAGTCATTTTGGATGACTTTCTGAAAATCTATTTGGTAAGCTTTGATTTTGGTTTTGTAGTTGTAAAAATTGTAAAGTGAATCCTTTTTCTGTTGCGCATTTACAAAAGATACCAGCAAACAAACGATAAAAAGATAATTGTACCTCACTTTTTTGAAACGCTAATTAACGCAATTATTGTACAAACTCAATTGCAGTAGGACAGATTCTTGGTATTCAGACTTTGCATTCTTCCTGCATAAAGCCGGCTATGACCTCAGGTGGTTGATTCCATTTTTTTACACTCTTGTCCTTCAGCACCGCAAGCTCGGAATGATAACCTCCAATATCACCTGTAGAAAGTCCGAATACGACTCTACCGATTCGGGTCTGACGGATGATGTAACTGCACATGATGCAGGGTTCATGTGTGGTGAAAAGAGTGCAGCCACTCAGGTTGCAATGACCGATATGTTGAGAGGCATCTCTGATGGCTTCAATTTCTGCATGAAAACTGAAATCGTTCCGGGCATGAACGGATTCGATGCCTTCACCAATTATTTTCCCGTCTTTCACAACGACAGAACCCACTGGACTTTCGCCTCTGTTTTTTGAAATCCGGGCCAGCTCTATGCATTTCTGCATGAATGCTTTGTGTTGATTTTCCATGATGGTTTTATTTTTTGAATCCAATGATGGAATTTCCAACGAATTTAGTTAAAAATTAAATGGCTCAGACAATTTTGGGGATTTAACCAAAATCATTTTTGATTTCATTAATAATCTTCAGCACTTTGGAGCTGATGTTCAACATCCACTTCAGTTGTGCCAAAACCAGATGTGCTTCTTCCAATGCGTGTTCTGAAATTAAATAATCCGGTGCAGTGAAAATGGTTTCCAAATCTTTCCCATAGATGTTACGAATGACTTCCTCCGGGTCGTTGGGCGGATGTGGCATCTCACCTTCCTTTTTCAACACGATTTCTGCTGCATGTAGATTATTGAGAATCAATGCTATGATGGAGTTGAAACCATCCGAAGCAGGAGTCGTCGGATTGTTGACCATGTAGGTTCCTAACGAAGCAGATGAAACCAAAAAACTGTGGCTGAGCAGCACGAGTTCAAATACTTCACTCGGATGGTTCTGTTTGTAAACCGGTTCCTGCGTCATCCGGTGAAAAGCCGAAGTCAGTTCCGAAACCGACAGGAATGCTTGTTTTCGGGACAGTCTGTATTGCTGACTCAATTCGCCTCTTTGGTTATAATAATCAGCGATTTGTTCAAGATAATTCTTTTGTGCCGAGATGGCTTCGGAAAAAGTATTCCTCATTGATTTGATTTCCCAAGCCGGCCACAGCAACATATTTCCAGCCACAGCAAGCACTACACCTATGCCGGTATCAACCAGTCGGAACCCAATGACGCTCAATGCATCGGGGGTCAGTAGCGCATAAGACAATACTATACTGAGGGTGATGTATATGGCCGCTGTGCTGTAATTCCTTTGAAGAAATGCAAATGCAAACAGCAGACTCACGGATGCAGCAATTCCGTATATCACTGGATTCTGCACTGTAACAATTAGCAAAAGCGCAATGCCAGCACCCAGAACTGTACCGACGGTTCGCTGTCTTGACCTTTTTTTTGTCAGCCCATAATTGGGTCGCATAATGACGATGATGGTCATCAATACCCAGTAATAATTTTCAGGATCGGCAATCAGACCAAAGAGACTGCCGACAAACATCACCACTGCAATTCGAAGTGAATGTCTGAAAATCGATGATTTAAAGCTTAGGTTTTCGGTGAGTACCCTCAGTTCATAATCCTGTTGGCTGACAAAGCTGCTCAGATCCTTTTTTCTCACATCCTTTAGTTGCTGTGGGCTCGTATGCCGCAGAAATTGTTTGATGGACATGATTTTCTCGGACTGTTGTTTCAAATATTTGATGTAATTTTTCAGTGTAAGCAGTTGATTGTCAAATTTGCTGTCGGCTTTTGATTCAAATCTTCTGATTTTGAATTCAATTTCTGCAACCAGCAGCTCAATTTCATCATGTGGCAATATTTTATGTGGTTTGGACAGATTTTTTGAAACAGACAACAGATGCTTGCTCATTTTGAATAACAATTGTTGAAAATCATCTTTGGCATCCGGAATCTGTTTGAACAGTTTGTCAGCATTGTCATAATCCACCGGATTGCTAACGGCAAGCTCAAGGATTTCAATTAGTTGAATAAACACCAATAGCCTGACAGAAGTATAAACCGATTTTTGGTTGCGTTTTCCTCTGATGAGCAATTCTCTCAGTGTTTCATGTGATTCCGTAATTTGGGTTTGTAACTGTAGTAGTTCGTGTAGATAGGCTTTCCGATTGTGTTCGGGGTCAATTAGTTTCCCCCTCGTATTCATGTATTTGGCGGTCAATTTCAGGCTGTGCGAGAGACTTTCTTCAATTGCACTTCTCGGGAAAAACAAATGATATAAAAAGCAAAGTAGCAAATACCAAATCCCACCCAAACCAACCAAAGCAGCAGCCTGCCAAACCAATATGTTCTCGTTGAGATTTGACAAACCGAGGACAAGTGCAAGCAAACCCGAAAAGCTGACCAACGAAGCCCTGAAACCATAGATGCTCAGATAGGCAATCATGAATGTTAATATTCCGGTGATCGGAAGCAACAGCCAGAGTGAAACTTTAGAATATCCGGCGATGAGAAAAACGAAAGCAGATAGCAGGGTAGAGAAAACAATGCCTTGTAGCTTTAATTTGAAACTTCCCTTTGTATCACTGGGTGAGGCCAGTAAAACTCCAGTAGTCACGGGAATGCAATAGAGAAGTAGATCAAATCTAATACCGAGCAGAATCGGCAATGTCATCCCTGCAGCACCGAGAATTGCTCTCGAAAAATCAGTGCTTCCGACGAGTGATTTCATTGCCGTTTGTTGTCTGCCGAAAGATTTTTGTAACGTTTTCAAACCCATTGATAATAAAAACAAAGATAAGCCTTAGTAAACGGATTTACTCACTGAACTTTTTCATGTTTTTGTACAGGTTCATTTTGGGGAGAAAAGCGAACATTGGCCAAAGAACCCGCCGTGTCTTTAGTCATTTTTCAAATGAAACAAAGCTCAAACTTGCAGTATTCCAGGGTTATAGGGCTTTTCAATCGGTGCGTGATTGGCAGCTTCAATCCCCATTGAAATCCATTTTCGGGTGTCTTTTGGGTCAATCACTGCATCGGTCCACAACCTGGCCGCAGCATAATAAGGACTGGTTTGCTTGTCATATTTTCCCTCGATTTTGGACAAGAGTTTCTTTTTGGCTTCTTCGTCTATCTTCTCACCTTTTTTCTTTAATGAAGCCTCTTCAATCTGAAGCAGTACTTTGGCAGCTTGTTCGCCGCCCATCACAGCCAGTCGGGCAGAAGGCCAAGCAAAAATGAGCCTGGGGTCATATGCCTTCCCGCACATTGCGTAATTTCCTGCACCATAAGAGTTTCCAATGATAACTGTAAACTTGGGTACGACCGAATTGGCCACTGCATTGACCATTTTTGCGCCGTCTTTGATGATACCACCATGTTCAGATTTTGAACCAACCATAAAACCGGTTACATCCTGAAGAAAGACGAGTGGGATTTTTTTCTGGTTGCAATTGGCGATAAATCGGGTGGCTTTGTCAGCAGAGTCTGAGTATATGACACCGCCAAACTGCATTCCCTCTTTTCTGGATTTCACAACTTTGCGCTGATTGGCGACAATACCCACTGACCAACCATCGATTTTGGCATAACAGCAGATGATGGTTTTTCCATATCCGGCTTTGTATTCAAGATATTCCGAATCATCGGTCAGTCTTTTGATAATTTCATGCATGTCGTATTGTTCGGTTCTACTGATTGGCAGAATTCCGTAGATCTCATCTTCTTTTTCACTCGGTGGAGCTGGCGTTGAACGATGAAATCCTGCTTTTTGGAAGCTTCCGATTTTTTCCATCATCGAACGAATTTTGTCCAACGCATCTTCATCGTTTTCAGCCTTGTAGTCGGTCACACCCGAAATTTCACAATGGGTAGTTGCTCCGCCAAGTGTCTCATTGTCAATATCTTCTCCGATGGCTGCTTTTACTAAATAGCTACCTGCAAGGAAAATGGAACCGGTTTTGTCCACAATGAGTGCTTCGTCGCTCATGATTGGTAGATAGGCTCCGCCAGCCACGCAACTGCCCATCACGGCGGCAATTTGAATGATGCCCATTGAACTCATTACCGCATTGTTTCTGAAAATCCGCCCGAAATGCTCTTTGTCGGGAAAAATTTCGTCCTGCATCGGTAAAAATACACCCGCACTGTCCACCAGATAGATGATGGGCAACCGGTTTTCGATTGCAATTTCCTGTGCCCTTAGGTTCTTTTTTGCTGTGATCGGGAACCAAGCACCGGCTTTGACGGTTGCGTCATTGGCTACCACAATGCATTGCCTGCCAGCCACATAGCCCATTACGACAACTACCCCTCCTGCCGGGCAACCGCCTTCTTCTTCGTACATTTCGTAAGCTGCAAAGGCACCGATTTCTATCTGAGGTCGATTTTTGTCCAGTAGATAATTGATTCTTTCTCTGGCGGTTAACTTTCCGATTGCTTTGTGTTTCTCAATTTTCTTCTTGCCGCCACCCAGATATATTTGGTTCAATTTCTTTTTCAGTTCTGCTGCCTGAAGCTTATTTTTATCCTCTCTTTGATTGAATTGAAGATCCATTGGATTGTTTTTAATGTGTATTTAATTTATTTTGTTGCTATGAATTTTTTACAATGCTCAATCAGTTGTGGAAAAAACAGTTTGAAATCATCGTCTAATTGCTGTTCGTACACGATAAGTTCATTGACAGCTTCTTCCATATTGTTTTCAAATTTACTTCTTTTGCTGATACCGCTTAGCGTTTGCTGAATCCCGTCAAAGCTACTGTATTTGTGAAACCAGTCGTTTTGGAGCATGTGGTGAACAATATGTTGTAGCTGAAGCGGAAAATTATTGAATTCTGCCCTGAATAAACTGTAACAACTGTCCACAAAATCATCGAAAGGGGTGGAGTGATATCGTTCCCAGTTTTTGATTAAAAAGTAATCATAAAGCACATCCACAATCACAGGAGCGAATTTCTTGTATCTCAAATGAAACAATTTTGTACTCTTTTTCACGATTTCATGAGCATCTGTATAACTGTCTATACTGCGGTGAAGCAGTATTCCTTTTTGTATCTCGGGAGTATAATATATGTAATCTTTTCCTCTAACGATTTCGCCGAAGAGATTACCGATTTGCAGTTCTCTGTTTTGAAAAGACAAAAACTGATGTGCCAGAAAATTCATATTCTGTGGCAATTTATGATTTATTTCGAAATTTATTTCATTCAAACATCAAATCCGTCTGTTTTTTGATTTTCTGGTCGAAGTCCTCAAAACTGCCGTCTTCATAGAGCAATATAACTTTCACGATATTCTTTTTTGTAAACCCTGCATTTGTCTGGCTTTCTTTTTTCTGACCATTGTCCTTCTCAAAATCGGTCGGATCAAACAAGGTGGGTTGTGATTTTTCTGCTTCTGATGATTGTTTTTCACCGATAGAGGAGAGGACAAGCTCCTCATTTTTTTCTTCTCCAAACAACAACCAGTCGGTGTGGATTTCTGGAAACTCATTCTTGATTTTTATCAAAAAATCCAAACTTGGATTATTCCTTCCGGATGTAATGTGTGAAATCGCAGATCGTTGCACGCCGATTTTGTCTGCAAATTCAGAGGGTGTGAGACCCGATTTTTCCATGATTTCGATGATTCTTTCTTTTAACTCCATTTTACAAATATAAACAACAAATTTACAATTTACAATTGTTAAAAACAAATACATACTGCCAATATTACTTAAAGAAATTAATAACTAATAGGTTAAATAAAACAATTTAAATTATTCAAAATGATAAAGTTAACACCATACGATAAACAATTTCTATAAAAACTGCTTCAAACTGAAATCTTGTCATGAAATACAATTTACATTTGTAATATACAGATGTAAACCAAAAAATGAATTGGATTTGAAAGCATATATTTAAATTTCTATGCTTGGGATTATAAAAAAAAAATAAATCGTTTAAAACGGCTAAAAATCCCTTTTAAAAAATTGTATCTTCGTTTGATGAATTTGATTGAATTTTTTGAAGAAAATTATCCAAAAATAAAAGTTGAAGGTTTTGACAGTAAGTTTTTACCTCATACTTTATTGAAAACACATTTGGATTGTAATTTTTCGCAAAGGGAATTGTTGGGTCATTCATTTTTGGGAAACGACATTTATTTATTAAAAATCGGGTGCGGTTCCAAAAAGATACTTGTATGGTCGCAGATGCACGGAAATGAATCCACCGGAACCAAGGCGATGCTGGATGTTTTTGAATTTCTTAAATTGGGCCATAAAATTTCACAAAATCTTACTGAAAAGCTGAGTTTGTATTTCATTCCCATGCTCAACCCAGACGGAGCCGAGAGGTATATGCGAAGAAATTCCTGTGGAATTGACCTGAACCGTGATTTTGTCAAAGAAGCATCCGTCGAAATTAAGTTGTTGAAAAAAGCGGTTTATGAACTCCGCCCCGACTTTTTGTTCAACTTACACGACCAGCGGACGATTTTTAATGTCGGTGGAACTCCCCGTCCCGCTACCTTGTCTCTTCTTGCACCTTCTCCTGACAAAAGCCGCTCGGTCACTCCTGAACGAAAGCAATCAATGGAAGTGATTGCCTATATTTACAATCGGCTGCAATCCATTCTTCCCGGACACATCGCCAGGTTCTCAGATGAATTTTATCCTACTTCCACCGGCGACAATTTCATGCTTGAAGGTTTTGCCAACATATTATTTGAGGCCGGACATTATCCGAACGACTATGAACGAAAGCATGTAAGACGCTTCAATGCGCTGGCGCTACTACTGGCCATGGAGAAAATCGCTGATGACAAGGAAAGCAATGCCGAGGTTTATGTTAAAATTCCTGAAAACGACAAAAAATCGTTGGATGTGCTGTTGAGAAATGTTCTTTTGAAATCAGAAAACGCCGAATCATTGATTGACTTCGGGATTTATTTTGAAGAAAAACTAAACCAGGAAAGTGGTCAATTGGAATGGTTTTCAAAAATTGAAGAAATCGGTGATTTGTCTGCATATTATGGGCATTTGGAAATCGATATGAACGGAAAAGAATATTGTGGTCATTCATCGATTCTCCCTGAATCTGGTCAGTTGGCTGATTTTTCGGTGGGTGATATACATTTTGACCAAGGGCGTTTCTGTAACAAAATGAATAGTGGAGCATCAAAAACCATCAGTCATTGATCAGAAGTCTTCCGATGATTTTTTTTTAATTAATTTTGCGAATCAAAACCTTGTAATGAAATACAACTATCTATTGATTGTTATTGCGGTGTTGTTGACCGCTTGCGAAAGCCCTTATATTTTTAACCGGGTAGTGAAAAAATCGAATGGAGAAAGAGAAATGCTGGGCGGAGTGAATCGAGAAATATTTGCAAAAGAACCGTTCTCGGATTGGTTTTCAAGAGAATACGATGCTTATCAGCCCAATCAGAAAGTGACTGCTGAATTCAAATCGAAAATCAAAAGATTCCGGATTGAAGCATTTATCGGTAGCTGGAACGAAGACACCCGCAGAGAATACCCGAGGTTCATTAAAATTTTGGATGAAGTGAAATTCCCAGACCAAAGACTATTGACCTACGCTGTGAACGAGAATTTAAAAAGTTTTTATAGTGAAGAAGCAGGCAAAAATATCCGCCACTTGCCCACCTTTATACTATACAAAGGTGGCAAAGAAGTTGGCAGGATTGTTGAATCACCTGTCTCTGGAAGTCTGGAAGAGGATTTGCTGATGCTTATCAACCAACAAGAGTTGATACCAAATTACACCGAAGATTGAAAAAATTCTTGTACATATTTTATGGTCTGCTATTGGGTACAATGGGTACTTATATTGTGATGAAAAAACTTCAAAACAATACCACGACTTCCAATTCCCACACCATTGCATATGAAATCAAACGACTGAATAAAATGATTGTGGCCGAACAGCAGTTCTCTGATGTATATTCACACAAAAACAGCTGGTACATCCCCGGTTTTGAGAGTTATTTTTCTTTCGACAAAAAAGTCCTTTTGTTGGTTGATGCCAAGGTGCAGGCCACCTATGACCTGAGTCAGATGGAAATCAAAGCGGATGAATCTTCCAGAACCATCTATATCAACAAAATTCCTGAATTGGAAGTCAAAACCTATCCTGATATAAAATTTTATGACATGGAACAGAGTCGCTTCAATACTTTTCAAAAGGACGAACTCAATGAAATCAAAGAAAAAGCAGTCAAGGAAATTGAAAAATCCATTGACAGAACCCAACTGGAAAAGGATGCGCGCGAACAACTCATACAGAACTTGAGCGAAATCTATCTTCTTGCAAAGACCTACGATTGGAAAGTGATAGACAACACGCCTTATGCAGAGGAACTTTCAGAGAAATTTCATTGATTCTTTGTTAGTTGGCTGGTAATCTTCTGGAGACTACCCACGAGACCGTTCCGCCAATCAGTAACACAGTAGCTGTTACCGTTAGGTAATTCATCAGCGTAAATTCAAACGGAAAAGGGACAAAGGGATTGGCCATCACCAGATGAAAAGTGTTTTGGAGCCAACCAACAAAGGTTCCCTGAATCAATCCGATTATTACAGAGAACAATGAAATCAGAAAGCCGGTTTGAAAAAATATTTGTTTGATATTCTTTAGTGGCATTCCAAAACTCCAGATGGTTTTGATTTGTTCTTTTTTGTCGATGATTATAATGATGATGGCACCGGCGAGATTAAATGAAGCAATGACAATTACCAATGTGAAAATCAGATAGATGATAAGGTTTTCAACATTCATCACTTTCAGGAATGTTGCGTCCAAATCTTGTCGGGTTTCCACGAGCAAGTCGCTACCGAGTTGTTTTTGAAGACGGGTTTTGGCAGCAGCGGAATTGTATCCGGGCTTCAGCCTGACTTCGATGCTGTATGCTGAACTCGGGGGCAGGTTCAATAGAATCTGAGTCAGCTCAATCGGCGAAAAAATGTATTTGTCGAACTGTTCATTGATGACAAAAACCCCGATAGGTCCAGCCACTACCGTATTAAAAGCTTCGTCTTCATTTCTTATCAGTCCGGTACCGGGTTTGGGCATTCTCAATCTTGCCGTGTGCTGATGGTCTATATACATCTGTAGTCTTCTGGCTACACCGTCAGAAGCCAGAATCTCGTAAGGATTTTTGAAATCGAAGTAACTCCCGAACACTACAGCGGTGTCAATTTTGACAACCTCTTTGTAATTCCGGTCAATTCCTTTGATGTAAGCGATGTCCTGTTTGTCGTTGAATTCAACCGAAACTTTTTCTTCAATCACCTTTGCATAGGTTTCGATTTGCTCATCCTTGTCGAGCAAGTGGGTGATTTCATCGATGTTGGCCAATGTTTTTCCTTTGACCGAAGAGATTTTTAAATCAGGATTCACATTGGTGAAAAGTCGAATGTTCATTTTTTCGAGTCCTGAAAAAACTGAGAGGATGATGAAAAGCGCACAGCTGGCAATCGTAATCGCAAATACCGCAATGGAAGTAATGATGTTGACCCCTGTGATTTTTCTTCTCGAGAACAAAAAAGAAAGCAAACCGATAATCAACGATAGCAAGGAAGTGGAAATCAGTATCAGCGAAACAATTGCCCATAAACCTGTTTGGGTTCCCGACAGATAAATCACGGCCACCAGTACGGCACACAAAGCAGCAATCAAAAGACTGACCGGTAGCTTTGAACCGGGTTTTAATTTTTTGAATAAACGCTGAAACAGCAGATAGATCAACAGCATCTGAATCAGTATATATAAGAAACTCAGCGCATAAATTATCAACTGTTGGTTTATTCCGATGACAGTATCTCGATAGAGTATAATTTTGAAAATTCCAGCCGAAGTGTTGGTCATATATATTAAAGTACCAGTCAGCAAAGCAGCAATGGTAATCAGTGCCATGCTAATGAGCAGCGTATAGGTGTTGTACCTTTTTGCTATATAAAATGAGACTTTGTTCATCTACAATATGGGATTGTTGCCTTCGCCTCTGAGCGCCTTTTCGATTTTTTCAGTGTCCTCAAGCGTAGTATCTAAATAAAAGAGAAACTCGGGAGTGGTACGCATGTTTTTGGCTGCCGTTTTTGCCATCAGCGAACGATAATAAGGCGCTTTTTCTTTGATTTTCTCAATGATTTCCTTTTGGTTTTTATTAGGGAAAATGCTCAGATACACCTTTGACACAGACAAATCGGGCGATACCCAGACAGAGGTAACAGTCAGTAGTGTTCCCTGAAAAGATTCTCTGGATACTTTTCTGAAAATTTCGGCAAGTTCTTCCTGAAAAATATTGGCGACTTTTTTTTGACGATTTGTTTCCAAAGCAAGATGATTTGATAATGCAAAATTAAGCCTTTTTTCTTTAAAGTGTTTTTGGGTTTTAGCCAAACTTGCTGAATGCACTGCAAAATTAGTTTGTAGAATTGATGCAATTGTTGTAAAATTGCAGTCCCTAAAAAAAAGACAAAGAAGAACCCTTTGAAGTTTGTTCTTCTGGTCCTATAGCTCAGCTGGTTAGAGCATCAGACTCATAATCTGAGGGTCCCTGGTTCGAGCCCAGGTGGGACCACAATCCAAAAAGCCGTTGTATAAGTACAACGGCTTTTTTGTGTTTATTTTATTTTTTTCATTGTATTGTCGGCGGTTTGGTTGTCCTAATAATTTCAGAGGATAATGTTAATATTAATTTGAATTAATTAAAGAAATACATAGCTGTTTTTTCATCGAAATTTATTGTTTATACACCTTAAGAATCCATGCCTATAAAGAGATTTAAAATTTTTAGAGTTTTTTATCAGCAATTCAAATTAATTTGTATAGATTTGCTCAAATAATTAATTAATACATACTTAACATTTAAATTTGAAATTTATGAAGAAATTTATCCTTTCTTTTGTCATTTGTTTCGGTTCGCTGGGATTGATGGCTCAAAGCACATTTGTTGGTGATGGTACTGTGAATTCAAACAATTCGCCTGTGACCATCCAAGACCTTTTGAATCGTGTGGAAAGCATAGGCAATTCACTAGGAGATGTTAATGAATATTTCTCTCCTTGGGAACAAAGAATGCTGAATCAACACTTTAGCCCGAATTCGGAGTTCGCTCCTGTCTTTTTGACTCATGCGCCAACACAGAACATTGCAATGGGTGCAGGTATCGCATGTGCGCTAACAGGGGTTGCATTCAGAGACAACAATCTGTACCAGCCTTTTGATCTGCCTGGAGATTTCGGTATTACCAATGGGTTAGAAATCACCGCAGTTGAATTTGCTTTTGATGATGTGCTAACAACTACAGGATTCCCTGTAACTGTTAATATCTACGAAATAGACAATGCAAGTGATTTCCCTGGAGTATGGGAAACCATGACATTGGTTGGAACTGCAGTTTACGATGCGACCAATGCTGATGCATTCACTATTGTCAATGTGCCTTTGGCTGCACAAATCGCAGCTGGAAAATCATTGGTAATGGAGTTGGTGCTAATCGATGACGGAACCGAATCAAATTATACCAGAATGGGTGTAACCCAAGATGCCTTTACAGGTGGTAGCTACATTATGGCTGCTGAGTGCGATGCAAACACACCCTTGCCTTTCTCAGATTTGGGCTTAGGAGACAGAACCTTTATTTTCAACATCATTGGAGACGATGAGCCAGGAGGTTCAAGTGCTTCAATAGCTTATGGTGTGGACAATGCAGCAACAATGTTCCTTAGCTTTGACCCAGCTGATACTTCAGATTTCACTGACATCGGATTATCACCAATTGGTTCAAGCGGTAACTTTGAAAATGCAGGTTCAATAGATCCAAACGACCACAGTACTGCTTATGTACTGTCAAACGACAGTCTGTTTTATGAAGTGGATGTTGCTACAGGTGTTTACACGCTGTTGGGCACAATAACACCAGACGGAGCAGGTGCCTCAACATGGGTAGGTGCTGAGTTCAACCCTGTGGATGGTGAATTGTATGCAATTGCTTCAGATTTGTCACAAACTTTCCTCTTCAAAATTGATATCGATGGACTTTCTGCTACCAATATCGGGATGACTAACAACCCCGGTTCAATTTCATTGATGATTAACGGTGATGGAGCAGCTTATACCCATGACTTGGTGGAAGATGCTTTCTATGCAGTTGATTTGGAAACCGGTGCTTCAACATTTATCGGACCACTTCCTTTTGATGCAAATTACGGACAAGGAGGTACTTGGATAAAAGGAGACGATGACGCCGTTTATCTGTCTGCATTCAACAACGGTTCATTCCAAGCTGAATGGTGGAGAATCGATACCTTTGACGGTTCAGGAACCATGATTGGTGCATTCACAAGATCAGGTGCACTTATGCAGATTGGATGGTCTTCTGCACCTAACGATCCTACAATGGGTGTGTCTGACCAATCAGTATCAGGTTTCAGCTATTATCCAAACCCGGTTAGAGAAACCATCTCATTGAAAGCCGATAAGAACATTCAGTCAGTTGTATTCTACAATATTATTGGACAGAAAGTTCAAAGTGCTAATGTAGATGCAGTTTCTGCAGACTTTAACTTGTCAAAATTCCAGCCTGGTCTATACATCATGAGTGTAACCATCGATGGCAAAACACAAAACCATAAAATTCTTAAGAAATAACTTCTAAAGAATAAAGAATCAATGAAGACCGTCTGTTAGGGCGGTCTTTTTTGTTGGATTCATGAGATGTTTTTATAGATTTGCTACAAACAAAAAAGTAACTCATGGATACATTCACCCAACTAATCGACGAGAACATAGGCAGAGTTCCCGATTTCCCTTCACCCGGCATACAATTCAAAGACATCTCAACCCTATTTCAGAATCCGCCGCTGGTGAATGAAATCGCCACCGTATTTGCAACATACAGTCAAGGAAAAGTGGACGCCGTCTGTGGCATCGAAAGCCGTGGATTTTTGTTTGGTTTATTGATTGCCCAAAAGCTGGGATTGCCATTTGTACTCATCAGAAAGACCGGAAAACTTCCTCCCCCCACAGTGTCCGAATCCTATCGTTTGGAATATGGCGAAGCAACCATAGAAGTTCAACCAGCCTACATCAAAGACGGTATGAGATTTTTGATTCACGACGATGTACTTGCTACCGGGGGTACAGCCCAAGCAACCGCAAAACTGATTAAAAAGTGTGGGGGTGTACCCGCTCAGTTCAGTTTCATAGCAGAACTCGTCTCATTGGGCGGCAAACAAAGACTGTTGCAGTATAGTTACGAAATACAATGCCTGCTCTCCTATGAATGATATTATGGAACAATGAACTCGAATACACCATAGTCACCCAACACAGGAGTCATACCTACAAAATCAATTTCTTCTATTTTGTATCCCGAACAATCTCCCGTGATTTCAGAGGATTTAACAATGAAACCAAATTCAATCAATGGTGAGCTGAAAGTGTAGTTTTTAATGCCATCGTACCATCCAATGTTATTCAACGAGATTCGGTAATCCTCCCTCAACGAAAATTCCACAACTAATTCATTCTCTTCATCAATAATTTCTTTGATTTTGATATCACTGAGTTTCAAGCTACCATTTTCAATCAAGTTGTTACCCTCAGAATCCAAAAATCCAAAAATTACTGAAGTGGGAGGCGAGAAACAAAGCGTGGAATCATCGTCCTTGCAACCGAACATCACAAAGGATAGCAGAGGGAAACAAATCCCGTAAATCAAAATTTTCTTATTCATATCAAATCAAATATAATTAAATTCATCACCAACTGTAACTTTTTGGTCAAAAGTTTGACCAATGTAATAGTTTTTTAACTCGAAGGACCAAATGATAAAAATTCGTGATTTGAACAAGTCGTACAAGATGGGCATCAATTATCTGCATGTGCTAAAGGGCATCAATTTAGATGTTGAAGAAGGTGAATTTGTTGCCATCATGGGTGCTTCGGGTTCGGGTAAATCTACACTGCTGAATATCATCGGCATGCTCGATACCCATGATTCAGGTCTGTATGAATTGGATGGAGTGAAAATTGAGAAACTCAATGAAAAGAAAGCAGCCAATTACAGAAACAAATTTTTGGGATTTATTTTTCAGTCCTACAACCTAATTAGTTTTAAAAATGTGGTTGAAAATGTAGCCTTGCCCTTGTATTATCAGAATGTAAGCCGAAAAAATCGTTCCAAGATTGCAATGCAATACCTGGAAAGGGTGGGGCTGACCAACTGGGCAGCACATATGCCGAATGAACTTTCGGGCGGACAAAAACAAAGAGTGGCTATCGCCAGAGCACTGGCGGCAAAGCCCAAACTGCTGCTGGCCGACGAACCCACAGGGGCACTCGATTCAAAAACTTCAGCCGAAGTCATCAAGCTGATTCAGGAAATCAATGATGAAGGAAAAACCATACTGATGGTGACCCATGAAGACGAAATTGCGCGTATGTGTAAAAGAATCGTCCGTCTCAAAGACGGAATGATAATGAGCGATGAACGCATTGAACAGGTCAGGTTATGATTAATAAAATGTATAGTTGTGTTTGATATTGATCGCTGGCGAGAAATAGGGGCCTCCATAGCAAGCAACAAACTCCGGACGATGTTGTCCGGCCTTACCATTTCACTGGCTTTGTTTGTCTTTATAGTGCTTTTTGGCATGGGCAACGGTTTGCAAAATGGCTTCCAGAAAGAATTTTTTCAGGCAGGTGCAATGAACATGTACATTTTCGGTACCCGAACCACCGAATCTTTTGGAGGCTATCAGAAAGGAAGACAAATCATACTGAAGAACAGGGATTTGGATTATATTACAGAAAATTATTCCGACAAAATAAAATACATCAGTGGTGAATACAGCCAATCATTGATGGTAAAATACGGAGGTGAGTCAGGTTCGTATTCGGTGACCGGTGTCAGTCACGATTATTTTGATATGACGAATATCCGAATGGAAAAAGGCCGCTTTTTTAGTAGAGAGGATACAAAAGAACAACGAAAAACTGCCGTCATCGGCCGCATGGTGGTCAGCGACCTGATGAAAGGAGAAGATGTCATCGGTCAATTCATCAATATCGGCTCTGGCATGTACGAAATCATCGGCGTATTTGCTACTAATACCAACGATGATCGAGAAGAAAGAGGAATTTATGTGCCGATTACCACCCTGCAAATCATTTATGGTACAGATGAATTGCCGAGCATTACCATCACTCCCAATGACGGAATGTCAACAGACGAACTCTCCCGCTTTTCAAACGACCTAAAAAGCGATTTAAAATCCAGACACAACATCAGTCCGGACGACCAAAGCGGCATCAGAATTTGGGATTCCTCCGAACAGATGAGCAATACCAATGCTTTCTTTTTTGTACTTACCATCATCGTTTTTGTCATAGGCGGAGGCAGCCTGATTGCTGGCGTGGTCAGTATTGGCAACATTATGGTGTTCAGCGTGAAAGAAAGAACCAAAGAAATCGGTATCAGAAAGGCACTGGGTGCCACTCCATATAACATCATCTCGTTGGTGATGCAAGAAGCGGTGGTCATCACCCTTTTGTTTGGTGTAATCGGCATAATGACCGCCACTGTGTTGGTCGAAAATATCAATGAAGGACTGGCGGATTATTTTATTTACAATCCCGGAGTGAGCAGTGGTTCACTGATTTTGGCCTGTGTGATTTTGTTCGTTGCTGGTTTTCTGGCAGGATTTATTCCAGCCAGATATGCCGCGAAAATTAAACCCATTGATGCACTAAGAGACGAATGATGAAACCGATAATATTCAATACAGACGCCTGGGCCGAAGTCTATGCGGCCATACGGAAAAACAAGCTGAGGACCATGCTTACAATGATTGGCGTGGCTTGGGGAATGTTTTTGTTTGTCGCTTTGCTCGGTTCGTCAAGGGGAGTGCAAAACGGTTTTGACAAACTCTTCGGAAATGCAGCCACCAATAGCCTCTTTGTTTGGATGGGACAGACAGCCGTTCCCTACGAAGGCTATCAAAGGGGAAGAGTACTCGAATTGAAAATCGAAGATTTGGATGCGCTCAAACAGAATTTTCCGCAAATCCGAAAAATCGCCCCAAGGAGTATGCAGCCCAATGTCATCATACAGTATGCCGGAAAACCAAACAATTATTCGGTAGTAGGTGATTATCCCGAACAGAACGAAATGTTTCCCAAACCCATAGTCCAAGGAAGATTTATTAACCAAGACGACATTAAATACAGCCGAAAAGTCTGTGTCATTGGCAAAGACAATTCCACAGAGGTGTTTGGACCCAATGCCCAACCTGTCGGAGAAATGATTCAGATTGGAGATGGCATGTACACCGTCATAGGTGTGTATGGAGAAAGTGCGATTTCTTTCGGGAGATCTACAGACATACATATTCCTTTTTCCACCTTTCAACAGGTGTACAACCGAAAAGGGGTGGTTGGTTTTGCCATCATCAACGCATACGACAATGTGGACATTGTGGCTTTTGAACAGCAAGTCAAAAGCTTCCTCAAGGAGAGAAAAACAGTTTCTCCCGACGATACACAGGCGATCGGTGGATTCAATCTTGGTGAAAATTTGAACAAAATGTACTCCTTCATGAAAGGCTTACAATTGCTCGCCATTGTGGTGGGAGCATTGACCCTGTTCTCGGGAGTGATTGCCATTGCGAGTATTTTGCTGATTACGGTTTCTGAACGAACCAAGGAATTTGGTATTCGCCGAGCTTTGGGAGCAGTGCCTTCTCAAATCCGTTCTCAAATACTGCTCGAATCCATTGTTTTGACGACCATAGCGGGGCTTTCGGGCATAGTGGGTGCATCTTTTGTACTATACATCATCAATGTTTTTGTGGTTTCGGGCAACGAAAACAGTTTTCCGTTTATAAATGCTTCAGTTGATGTAACAACTCTGGGTGTTGCACTACTAATTATGATAATTATGGCAATGATTGCCGGAATGATTCCGGCGCAGAGAGCAATAGCAATCAAACCCATTGATGCGCTGAGGGACGAATAAAATTTAATTGAGCAATGAAAAAAGGATTGAAGATTCTACTGATACTCGGATTCATATTGGCTGTTATTTTGGCCGTTGGATATATGTATAAAACCAGTACAAAAACACTCGACAAGTTTGATACTGCAGAAATCGGTACACGAGACATTGTGACCAAAGCAGTGGCCACGGGTTCGGTCAAACCCAGGGAATTGATTGAAATCAAACCCAATATTTCAGGTGTGATTGCACAAATTCATGTCAAAGAAGGAGATGTGGTCAATGCCGGTGATTTAATTGCCACACTCAGAGTCATACCGAGTGTGAGCAGCCTGAATGCAGCCCAACAGCAAATCAATTCGGCAAAAATCACGCTCAACAACGAAGAAATTCAGTTCAATCGTACAAAATCGCTTTATGAACAAGGGGTCGTACCCAAACAGGAATATGACAATGCACTGATGAGCTATCAGATTGCACAACAAAACCTGAAAGACGCACAAGCCAATTATAAACTCGCACAAACCGGCGTGGCTCCCGGACTGGAAAGTTATGCGACCACACAGATTCGCGCCACCATTTCGGGCATGATTCTCACCATCCCGGTCGAAATCGGTAATATGGTGCAGGAAATTAACAATTTTAGTGTGGGAACCACCATTGCCACCATGGCCGATGTGAAACAAATGATTTTTGAAGGAAATGCGGATGAAGCCGATGTTGGTAAACTAAAGGAAGGTATGCCAATCGCAGTGACCATTGGAGCTTTGCCGGATGAAAAATTTGAAGGCATTCTCAGTTTTATTTCACCCTCCGGAGCAGACAATAGTGGCATAGTGCAGTTTGAAATCAAAGCAGATGTGCAACTCAAAGAAGACATTTTTCTCAGGGCCAATTACAGTGCCAATGCAGAAGTGATTCTGTCAGAAGCCAAAGATGCACTGGCCATAGAAACCGCCCATGTCCGATTTGACGACAACGGAGAGCCCTTCGTGGAAGTACTCAAACCCGGAACCGAAGATTATGAACAACCTGTCTATCAGAAAAAAATCATTGAACTGGGAATCTCTGACGGGGTTTATACGCAAGTACTCGGTGGACTTAAAAAAGGGGACAAGGTGAAAATTTTCAATACAGACTTGGAAAAAAGCACTGGAGGAGCACCGCACAGATAATCTAGTAAATAGTTTTAACAGTTTCCAAAATGATCCGGCCGAGCAATCGCCGGATTATTTTTTTGTGGTTCAATTCAATTAATGACAATAAATTTTTATATTTGATTGTTTTAATCAGTCGGGTTATTTTCTATTTTTTTAAATTAATACTATGTTCAAATCAATAATTAACACATTGGAGATGAGAATCAATAATTTGTGGGTGTTTGTTCCTTTGCTGTTGATATCGGTCGTTGGTTATTCGCAAGACTTCAATTCAACTTCTCAGCATCAGAATTATCTGGAGTTTGATCCTTCAAAATCCTTTCAGGGAAATGAATTAATTGACCGTTTGCATTTTTTGATTTCTAACAGCGAAGAGGTTGAGCTTCCTGTTGAAGTTGTCAACCACTTGAATGCAGTTCAGGATGAACCAATCGTCCATACGAAACTAACATACATGAGAGCTTCTGTGTTGAAGGTGATTTATAATGAGCGAATCAGTCCCAATGATAAAAAGTTTATATGCGAACATTATCTCAACAGCTCGAACGAGAATTATAAACCGATTCTACCGATTCTGCAGAATTATTTAAAAAATTTGTCTCATTAGTAATTAATTAACACGAAAAATTTACTAAATGTTAAAAAACTACTTTTTCATATTGACCCTGCTAACATCAGTATTTGGCTTGTCTCAAAGTAATTTTGTTACAGTGGGAAATATAACCCGGACAGGGAATTTTGCCACTTGTGGAAATACACCTATCATCACCGCAGAAATGATTACTTCGGATGGAAGTATAGTAGAAGACGGTGATTTAAAAATCATTGACCCTTGTGGATTTACTACATTGAGAGTCACAATGTCAAATCTGAGATACGACCAGCCCGGTGCCAATTGGGTACACGGTTTCTTTTTTCCGGAAGGTGAAAATATAACAGTTGCGAATGTGAATCTTCCTGCCGGTTGGATCCCACAATTAAGTTGTACCGGAGCCCCTTGTTCTGCAGGTGATACGGGAGGTGTCGGTTTTTATTATGATGGGACTAATTCCAACTCTTGTTGTGGCTCAAACCCTAACAATGACGGAAATCCGGCCAACAATTATGGGCACTCGTCTTTGGATTGTTACACCAATTTTTCAATTGGTTTTGATATGACTTTCTGCAACAGCCGTATAGATACGGAAACAACCTATTTTTCCCTGAAAGGTAGCTCAGATGGAAATACGGGATGCTGGTCCATTGCGGATACCCAAGACAATTCAGTCTCATTCTCTATCAACACCATCGCTTCGGAAATTCCGCTTTATGCCTCAGGTCCTGAAAATACCGAAGTAATTACAGAGTGCATCAATGGAGGCGCAGAATACAACTACATCGCTGTACTCGAAGCCGAATGTGGCACAGGAGAGGATGTAAGCTGGTGGACATCTGCCTCAGGTGGTACAATGATTGGAACGGGTTCCCCATTTTATTATGATCCTCCCGGACAAGCCTGTCCGCAAGGAATGATTTTCTATGCTTCCTGCTGCCCAGAGGGAGAAGGTTGCGAAAGACAGCCCATCATCGTGGGACCATGTTTGCCCCCAAGCGATGAACCTACTTTTGCCCCTATTCCACCTCAGTGCCCAGACATGCCAAATCCTTTGCCACCTATCTCCATAGAAGGAGCCACTGGTACTTGGACACCCGCTTTTGACCCTTTCAATACTCAGGTTTATACCTTTACTCCCGACCCCGGACAGTGTGTGACACAAACCGCTGAGGTAGAGGTGGTAATTCTCCCAATGATAGACCTGACATTTAATCCAATTGAACCGATTTGCGAAGGTGATACACCACCGCCCTTACCCGACCCGAGCCCGAATGTGAACGGAAGTTGGTCGCCAGCAGTCATCGATACAACAACACCGGGAACATATACCTATACATTTACACCCGATGAAACTTGTTATGCGGTTTTTGAAATGCTCATTGAAATTATTGAAAGAATAGACCCTGAGTTTGTACTGGATGACCACTATTGTCAGGGAACCGAAATCATTACTCTGCCCACAACCTCAGACAACGGTTATCCCGGAGTTTGGGTGCCGGCTCAAATCGATACCTCCATTGTGGGTACTCAAACCTATGTATTTACACCCTCAGGAGACGCATGTACTGAGGACTTTAGTATCGAAATAGAAGTGGAGGAATTCATCATTCCGACCTTTGTACCCGTACCTGAATTGTGTCAGAATTCAACGCCACCAGAACTTCCTCAGCCCAACGAAGGCATCACTGGAAGCTGGTCACCAGCTGTGATTGATACAAGTACACCAGGTACTTATACTTATACATTTTCACCCGATATGGAATGCTCAGAAGTCGTTAGTATTCAAGTTGTTATCAGTCCGGATATAGTCGCCGAGTTTAGTCTCGTACAAGAATACTGTCAGTACGAAACGCCGGAAACACTGCCGACGGTTTCAGCCAACGGAGTGACAGGAGTATGGTCGCCGGCGGTGATTGACACCAATACACCCGGGGTGACTACCTACACCTTTACACCCGATGAAGGACAATGTTCTTATGAACTGCCATTGAACATTGAAATCTTTGAACAACCAGTGCTTAACTCAGTGCCTATTCAACTGCTTTGCGACGATGATTTTGACGGAGTATTTCTTGCGGATTTAACAGAGCTTGAACCCATGCTTGGAGGTGGAACTGGAATTTCTTATGCCTATTTCGCTTCGCTGACAGATTACAATAACGACAGCCCCATACCCGGCGGACAGGTGAACAGTTACCCGATTACTTCGCTGCCGGCTACCATATACATCACAGGGACCAGCACACAAGGCTGCATTTCCGAGGTGGTTGTCGCAACTTTTGATAAAGGTGAAGTCGTAGAACACAACACCGGACCTTTTGGGCCGTTGGAATTCTGTGATGGTGATTTAATTGACCTGACACAGTTTGAATCGGAAATCAGTGGCATGACAGGTGTGCAGTTCGCATATTACAACAATCTGAGCAATGCCCAACTGGACACCAATATGATCATGGGACCCGAGAATTTCAATCCTTCAGCCAACCAGTCGTCCGTATTCGTGAGACTGGAAATGGACGATGCCTGTCCGGCCATTGTGGAAATAGAATTGTTGAGACATCCGTTACCCGGCATTGAAATACCTGAATCGAGAACACTTTGCCCAGGAGACGAATTTGAGGCAACTGCAATCAGCAACGACCCTGACGCATTCTTCCAATGGACGCTCAACGATGGCACCACCGTGGACGGGCCAACGATTACCATATCTGAAGTGGGAACATATACCGTGGTGGCCCACAGTCTGTTTGGATGTGCCAGCGAGGTCAGAACCCTTACGGTGACCTTGCCTGCAACTCCGGTGATTACAAGTATTGACATCAATGGCAGCAATGTCACCATCGGTGCAACCAATGGCGGAGAAGGTCCGTTGGAGTATTCCATTGACGGTATCTTCTGGCAAAGCAGCAATGTGTTTGGCAATTTATTGCCCGGGGAAGTATATACCGTTTGGGTAAGATCGGGTGGATGTATGATAGCCAAACAGGATGTGGCCATACTGAGCATCCCCAACTTTATTTCGCCCAACGGAGACGGAATCAACGATGTATGGACAGTGAGGGGAATACAGGCATACAAGGATGCAAGCATCAAAATATTTGACCGTTACGGAAAAATATTTGTGGATAGAAAAGTAGGCGATGGTTTTGTGTGGGATGGAAAATACATGGGGCAGGTGGTTACTTCCGGTGATTATTGGTACATCCTACATGTTCCTGCAACTGAGTTGACTGCTGAACAGAAATTCGTAGGGCACATTTCAGTTAGAAATCAGTGACAATCGTTCATTTGAAAAAAGAAACAAAAGGATTTGTTTAAAAGAGCAAATCCTTTTGTTTTTCACTGATAATCAGCCTGAAAAGCAATAAGTAAAATGAATTACAAAGTCAATTTTCAACTTGCTGATAAAATATTTTGAATGGTTTCGAAAAATCTTTGTAGATTCGAAACCAGAATATTTTTTAAAAGAATATAAAACGGTACAAGGCTTAGGGTTGAATTGATTTTATCCGATATTAAATTTACCCCGGTTTTAAAATATATTGCTGATAATGCCGTTTAGACAAAGAGAAAAGAATATATGAGAAGAAATTTAATTGCTGTAATCCTTGTATTCGTATCCATTTACGCATTTTCCCAAGAAGGTATGCCGTTTTACAATCATTATTTAGTGAGCGACCCGTACATCATCAACCCTTCGTACGCAGGTCAGGATCCAGAAATTATGAGTCTGACCGGAACCCACAGAAATCAATGGGGGAATCTGCCCGAAAGCCCAAACACTCAAACCCTGAGCGTGCACGCAACAGTGGTGGACAGACTTGCTTTTGGGGTTTATTTATTCAATGACCAAAACGGACTCTCAAGCACAAGAGGACTGAATGCCTCAGCAGCCTATCATATCCCGATTAACCCCAGACGCGAATACAGAGACAACGAGCAGGAAGATTTATTCTCCTTCGGTTTGTCCTATAATTTCTTTCACCAAAGATTGGACAAAGACAAGGTGGTTGTCAACGACCCTTCTGACCCCTTGCTCGATGACCCCAATTACAATCTGAATTATTTTAACATTGGTACTTCATTTAGATACATGGGTGCATTTGGAGGCGTGGCAGTCAATAACATACCACTGGTTGACAATGAGGCTGTCATCAATGGGGTGGAACCGATTCCTACTTGGTACAATTTCATGCTCGGTTATCAGATTTATCTTTCTGACGGCATTCATATTGACCCTTCTGTGGTGATGAACCTCGGTTCAAATTCAGCAAGAAAATTTGATTTGAATCTGATGTCGCATTTCTCTTTTGGTGACTTTCAGCAAGGAGTTGACTTGGGAGTTTCCTACCGTCAGGACATCGACAAAAACGGTTCGCAAGGATTGAGCATTTCGCCGGTGATGAAACTTAAAATCGGTGACTTAAGACTGGGAATGTCCTATGATATTGGTTTGTCTGACATTGCTAAGGAAGCCGGAAACGGACTGTTATTTAGCTTGGGATACGATTTTCGCAATCCGTTTGACCCCGACTTCAGATAAGTATTTTTCTGGAATCTTAGTCATTCTTCCGAATGAGAAATACAGACCTTATCCAAACAAAGAATCTTTTTTGTTTACAACTTTAAAGACAAAATGCGTGCAATTTCTGAGACCACGAAGCTTAGACCTATGAAACAAAAAATATAAAAACAATAGACATGGAAAATAAAAATCAAAAAGGAGCAGCGATTACGCTGAAGGGAAATGCCGTCCATACTGTCGGTCAACTGCCCAAACTCAACAGCGAGGCCATCGATTTCACACTGGTAGCAAGTGATTTGAGCGAAAAATCATTGAGTGATTTCAAAGGAAAATTCGTGGTTCTCAATATCTTTCCGAGCCTTGATACCGGAACCTGCGCTAATTCTGTACGGACTTTCAATCAGAAAGCAGCTTCGCTCAACAACACTGTGGTATTGGGTATTTCCAAAGATTTGCCTTTTGCCATGGGCAGGTTTTGTACTACTGAGGGAATTGAAAATGTAATTCCTCTTTCTGATTTCAGAAGCGATTTAGGCCATTTATACGGTGTCCAAATGGCAGATGGACCGCTCAAAGGTCTGCTTAGTCGAGCAGTGATTGTGGTTGACCCGTTGGGAAAAATCATATACGAAGAACAAGTGCCCGAAATCACAGAAGAACCCGATTATGAAGCAGCATTGGCTTCTATTAAGTAATTGATACTATTCAAAAATGGACCTGACGAGTTAAAACAACTGTCAGGTCTATTTTTTTTGAATTGATATTTTATTTATTTGTATATCCCCTGATGGCTCTGTAACTGAATACCACCAAATGCACTATCGCAAAAATCAGTGAGAAATAGTACAAACCTTCGTCGCTCATTTTGCCGGTTACAGGATCTCTGTCCGCCACCATGTGGTGCGCAATTGCGATGCCGAGCAAGGCAAGAGAAGAGAAGATTCCCATGAGTCCAACGGTTTTGTTTGCAGAACTTTTGATGTCCTTTAAGCCCGAAGTGAGTGGACTGTGTTTGACGCTGTAGAACAGGTAAATATCCAGTCCCAAAATCAACCATAGTACCAGTCGCATCCAGGTGTCCAGTGGAAGGAATACCATCATGAACAAACAAGTAACAATCCCAAGGATGGGAATCAGTGGAACCAGCGGTGTCCGGAAAGCGCGCGGCGCATCTGGCATGGTTTTTCGCATCACAAGCACACCAATGCAGACCAAAATAAATGCAAACAAAGTTCCTATACTGGTCATTTCTCCCACGATTCGTCCGGGGACAAAAGCCGCGAAAACACTTACAAAAACCAAGAAAAATAAATTGGATTTGTAGGGTGTACGGAATTTAGGATGTATGGACGAAAAAACTTTGGGAATCAGACCGTCCTTGCTCATCGAATAAAACACACGGCTTTGACCCATCAGCAGTACCAAAATCACCGAAGCATATCCCAACAATATGGCGAGTATGATGGAAGTATTGAGCCAAGGATAAGCCGGAATGATTATTCCATCAGGCCCGATTTCTCCCATGTTTTTTGCGGCAATGGCCACCGGCGCAAGACTCGATTCGCTGGATGCCGTAAACTCAGTGTATTTAACAACGCCGGTCATTACATAAGCAAAGGCAATATAAAGTAGAGTACACACAAGCAATGAACCCAGAATCCCGATGGGCATGGCTTTCTTTGGGTTTTTGGTCTCCTGTGCAGCTGTACTAACTGCGTCGAAACCTATGTATGCAAAGAACACTATGGCGGCTGCACGAATCATGCCCGAAATCCCGTATTCTCCAAATCTACCGGTGTTTTCCGGAATAAAAGGAATGTGATTTTCCGGTCTGACATATTGAAGCCCTACTGCAATAAAAACGAGTATGATTCCTACCTTCAGTATTACAATTACTGCATTCACGAATGAAGATTCCCTCATACCGCGGATGAGCACCATCGACATAAACAAAACAATGATGACCGCCGGAAGATTGATGAAACCGCCGTCAAATGGAGTGACCAGAAATTCTCTGGGGATTTCAAAACCGACAATCTTGCCCAATTCACCCAAGTATCCCGACCAACTTGATGCCACAGTAGCAGCTCCCACCGCATATTCGAGTATCAAATCCCAACCGATGATCCAGGCGACAAATTCACCCATGGTGGCATAAGAATAGGTGTATGCGCTGCCCGCAATAGGTATCATGGATGCGAATTCAGCATAACAAAGACCTGCAAATGCACAACCCATCGCTGCAATGATAAATGAAATCAAAATCGAGGGGCCGGCAAAATCTGCAGCTGCAATTCCGGTGATTGAAAAAAGTCCTGCTCCAATGACAACCCCGATCCCCAGTGCTACCAGTCCAAGCGGACCCAGCGTTTTTTCAAGTGCATTTTCTCCTGTTTCTCCTGCCTCTTTCAATAGCTGTGTCAAAGGTTTTCTGATAAATAAACTCATGTGCGTGTAAAAATTAAATCAAGATTAACAAATGTAATAAAATCTTCGTATCAAGCAATTAGTTTTTCTTATTATAGAATAATAATCACCTAATTTATGCACAAACCTATGACTTTATTGATTCGATTGAAATGGATTTACTGCCTGAAAGATCTTGTGCGTGGCTATGAATCAAGCCAAATTCCAACATCGGATTAACTCAATTTTATGAAGTCCGTCTTTCTGAAAAATGAGTTTTTATAACTATCTTGCCCCAAATTTAAAAACCGAATGAAGAAAATTACCCTATTGCTGTTTTCGGTTGTACTGATGGCGGCCTGCAAGAAAGATGAACAGCAAGCAAATACTGCAAATAAAGATGAAGAAAAAGCAAGGGTGGAAGTAACGGATTCACTCAACGGAAATTCAAACCTGGTGACTATGGAAACTGTTGAATCAAATGAGGAAACAGCTCTCCAAAAAAATGAAGACGAGAGTTACACCTTCAGATACAATCTAAAAAAAGGACAGACTTATCCATTTCAGTTGGTAATCAATATGGACCAGAACATGAATTCAAACGGCAACAATATGAGGCTTCAGTCTTCACGCACAGTGGTTTTTGATTATTTTGTGGAAGATGTCAACAACAACCAGTTTACCATCAAAGCAACTTTTAACAAATTTGCAGAAAATTCAAGAATGGGAAATGAATCAATCGGCTATGATACCAGTCTGCCCAAACCCACAGACCAACAAGTGGCTGACAGCTGGGTGATTTACAAAGCGGTTACCGGTGAAGATTTTAATCTTGTGATGGACAACAAAGGGAAAGTACATTCAGTCACAGGGCTTGACAAAATCATCAACAATGTTATGTCAAAAATAAAATCGGAATTCAATGCCGAGGAACAAAAGCAAATCAAAGAAATGCTCGACTATTCACTGAGCCGTGAGGCCATTGCTGCTCAGTTCGAAGAATCACTCAATATTTTCCCGGACAAAAGCTTGAAAGTGGGCGAGAAGTGGGAAGACAGCCAGAACATCAATGAAGGACCGGTCAAAGGTCAAGCAAATGTCAGCAGGACTTTTAAGGAAATTAAGGACGGAAAAGCAGTGATTGAGGTCAAAGGAACACAAAATGTAAGCAGCTCACAAACCGATCAAAATTCGGGGATCACCATGCAAATACAAAACAAAGCCACAGTGAACGGAAGTGTGTCTTTGGACTTTGAAACTGGATGGATCAGCAAAGCCAAAATCACTAAAACCGAAAATGTGAATACCGTCTATTCAAAAGGAGACCAAAAGGAAACAGACTCTGGAACGCAAACCATTATAACAACAGTCAATTAAAATGAGTTTTTTTAAATTCCTGCTGTATTTCGCTGCAGCTTATCTAATCATAAGATTCATCAACCGTCTGCTGAGTCCGAAACCTTCGGCCAAACGCAACGAAATGCGAACGGACAGCTACGATAGAAAAACTTCGTACGAACGGCCCAAATTCAATATCGAAGCGGATACTGTGGACTACGAAATTATTGAAGAAGAGAAAGAAAAAGATGAAAAATAAAAACCTTGTTTTCAGTATTCTTTCGCTATTGCTGATGGCAATACTCGCACTGATTTATTGTTCTCCGGTTTTGTCGGGCGACTCAATTCTTCAGCCAGACATAGTGAATTACCGCGGAAGTGCAGAGGAGATGAAAATTTTTGAAGCCCAAACTGGCGAGAATATCTACTGGTCAAACGCAATGTTTGGTGGCATGCCGACCTATCAAACCGGTGCTGCCTATGATTACGACATGGTGAAATCCATCGACCACTTCTTCAGATTCCTTCCCCGGCCGGCCGATTACATATTTCTGCTCTTTGCAGGGTTTTTTATCCTTGGCATGGTGGTTTTCAAAAACTGGAAGTACGCTCTGACTGGCTCGATTTTTTTTGCGCTGGGTGCTTATTACTTCATTATCATAGGCGCGGGACACAACTCAAAAGTTCATGCCATCGCTTATTTTGCGCCCTTGGTGGCAGGAATTTTACTGCTTTATCAGAAGAAGTACATACTCGGTTTTTTGATGACCGCCCTTTTCATGGGATTGGAATTGTCAGCCAATCATCCGCAGATGTCGTACTATCTGTTTTTGGTGATGTTGGTTTTCTTTGTGATTGAATTGTTCAGCGCATTTAAATCCAAAGAAATCAAACCATTCTTAATTTCTACTGGATTGCTCGTTGGTGCCTGTCTGATTGGAGTGGGTATGAACTCCGGTCGTTTACTTTCTACCATAGAATACAGCAAAGAAACCACCCGTGGCAAAACCGAAATGTCGTTGATGCAGGAAAATACCAAAGGTCTGAACCATGAATATATCACTCACTGGAGTTATGGGAAATTAGAAACCTTTAACCTGTTTATTCCTAACTTCATGGGAGGGAGCAGTCAGTCGGATGAAGACCAACTAAAAAATTACATCGCCGAATTACAAAAACAGCAATTCGTTGTGGACCTGACCGATGATTTCAACGCCCAGCTCTTCGAATACATCGTTTCTTCGCCCGCATCCACCTATTGGGGTGAACAGCCCGGTACCTCGGGGCCGGCCTATCAAGGTGCGGTTGTGGTCTTTCTTTTCTTTCTCGGACTGTTTTTGGTCAAAAACAAATGGTCAAAATACAAATGGTGGTTACTTGCAGCCACCCTACTAAGCATTGTTTTGGCTTGGGGTAAGAACTTCGCTTTTCTCACTGATTTCATGATTGACTACTTCCCCTTTTACAACAAATTCAGGGCGGTTTCTTCCATGTTGGTCATGGCTGAATTTACTATGCCACTACTTGCAACCCTCTGCCTATTTGTGTTTGTGAAGGATGCCGAACTTTCTGACGAATTCAAAAAGAAAATTCTTTTCTATGCAGGTGGTGGAGTGCTGGCCTTGTTGCTTTTGTTTTATCTACTCGGCGGAAGCCTTTTTTCGTTTACCACCGAATATGACCAGCTCAGCCAACAACAAATCATGCAGTTCATCAGAGAAAACAACCAACAGGCATATGGCATCTGGGACACTGTACTCAACAATATCAACAATGCACTCAGACAAGACAGAATCGCACTTTTCAAAGCAGACACACTGCGAACAATGATTTTTGTGATGCTGACCTGGGGCTTGTTGTTTTTACATCTGAATAAAAAAATTAAAAACAGCCTGGTGTTGGTACTCGGCATTGCTGCGTTGGCGTTTATTGATGGCTGGCAAGTGGACAAACGCTATTTGAACGAAAACAATTTTGTGGACAAAATGTTTGTGGAAAATCCATTCCCCACACAGCTTTCCACAAAACTACAACAAGGAGCAGCCGAGAATTATTCACTGGCCGGCATCGCCTACAAAGTTCCCTTCAATAACACACTGGACAGCCTGAGAAAGGCAGACCCCTCGGTTTATAGGGTTTTTGACAATGTCTTCAGCCCATTCAATGATGCGACCGTTTCGTATTTTGCACATTCGGTTGGGGGCTACCATGGAGCCAAACTCAGAAATTACCAGGACATTATCGATTTGTATTTTTCTGGCTCAGAGCACGCCAATCAGCTGGGAATTTCTCCGGCCAACAAGGAAAGCATTCTGAATTTACTCAATACCAAATACCTGATTCAGGGCAGCCCGCGCAGCCCGATGGTGGAACTCAACGACAATGCATACGGCAATGTCTGGATGGCGACCGATATCAAATGGGCAGACAACACGAACGACGAAATTCTGGCACTCAAAGATGTGGATTTGTCAAAAACCGTAGTGCTGAACAGCCAGCTGAAAGACCAAGTAGAAACCAGTCAGGAAGCTGCGTTGTCAGTCATTGGTCTGAAGGAATACCGTCCTGACCGTTTGACTTATCAGGCCGATGTTCGGTCGCCGGGGCTTGCGGTCTTTTCTGAAATTTATTATCCGCACGGCTGGACAGTGAGCGTGGACGGTGAAGAACGGCCATTGTTGAAAGCGAACTATTTCTTGCGTGCAGTACAACTAAAAAAAGGCGACAAACAAGTGGTGATGGAGTTTAAACCACAAATCATTCAAACCGCAAAATCAATGACACTGACATTCAATGTGATTTTTGTTTTGCTCATTATCGGAGGTGGTTTTAAGCTTCTGAAAAGACTGAGAAATAATTAGTCAAAAAGTTTTTTGTTTCTGAAAACAATAATTATCTTTGCACACCGAAAATGAAATGAAATGAAAAAAGATATTCATCCTGAAAATTACAGACTGGTGGTTTTCAAAGACATGAGTAATGATGAGTTTTTTATTTGTCGTTCTACCGCCGAAACCAAAGACACCATGGTCGTGGACGGTGTGGAATATCCGTTGGTGAAAATGGAGATTTCAAACACTTCTCACCCTTTTTATACCGGTAAAATGAAACTTGTAGATACCGCGGGTCGCGTTGACAAGTTCAGAAGAAAATACGGTGATTTGAAAAAATAAGATTTTATAATTTGTTCATAATTTAAAGTCCGGAGAAATCCGGACTTTTTTTATTTGCTGTGATTTTTGCACTAAAGATTTGGGCTTAGACTTCTGGACTCATTCTCCCTTGTAGTGGCCATACATCTCTTTGTATAACTCTTTGTATTTTTCCATGATGATTCTCCTTTTGAGCTTCAGGGTCGGGGTGAGATGACCGCCGTCTATGGACCATTCGTCAGGTGTCAGTCTGAACAATTTGACGGTTTCCCAGTGACCGAGTGATTTATTGTGTCGGTCGATTTCTCCTTGAATCAGCTCATTGACCCTTTTGTCCTTGACCATTTCCTCTCTTGAAGCTGGAAGACTAATATCGTTTTCCTTTGCCCAAGATTCAATGTTCTCAAAACTGGGCTGAATAAATGCGCAAGGCATCTTTTCGTTTTCACCAATGACCATCAATTGTTCAATGAATCTCGATTGTTTGAAGTCGGTTTCGATGATTTGTGGCGCAATGTACTTCCCGCCAGAAGTTTTGAAAATTTCCTTTTTTCTGTCTGTGATTTTCAACAGACCGTTCTCAAAAGCTCCAATGTCGCCGGTTTTGAAATAACCGTCTTCGGTCATCACCTCCTGTGTTTTCTCGGGTTGTTTGTAATAACCGAGCATGACATTGGGACCTTTGATCAATATCTCGCCGTCCTCGGCTATTTTGACTTCAACTCCGTCAATGGGTTTCCCGACTGTGCCAATGCCAAAACCTGATTGGCTCATTTCGTTGACCGTACATACAGGAGAAGTTTCGGTCAACCCGTATCCTTCCAGTATAGGAATTCCTGCCCCCCAGAATACACGGTTCAGTCTTGATGAAAGTGAAGCACTGCCCGAAACCATACAGGTGAGATTGCCGCCCACTCCTTCGCGCCACTTCTTGAAAACAATTGCATCTGCGATTTTGTGTTTCAGTGTCCAACCGATATTTTTGCTACCATAAGGCTCGTAATTTTCTACCAAACGAAGCGCCCACATAAAAATTTTGGTTTTGAGCCCGCCTGCCGAAGCTCCTTTGTCATAAATCTTAGCATAGACTTTCTCTGCCAGTCTTGGCACCACAGTCATCACATGTGGATGGACTTCCTTGAGATTGTCACCTATGGTTTCCAGATTTTCAGCATAGTAAATCCCGATGCCGTTGTAGGTATAGAGATAAATCAGCATTCTTTCAAAGATGTGACAAATCGGAAGAAAACTCAGCGCCTTGGGCTTGTCAGAAGGGAACTTCGGTACCCTCGGATTGCTTGCTATGACATTTGAAACGATGTTGGCATGACTGAGCATCACTCCCTTTGGCCTTCCTGTGGTTCCCGAAGTATAAATCAGCGTGACCAAATCATCGGTTTTGATTTGATTTTTGATGGATTCTACTTCGTGCTGTGTACCGTTTTCAGCTCCCAAATCCAAAATTTCAATAAGGTTCGGTACACCTGAAATCTCATCGAATGTATAAACGGACACCAGCGATGGAATCCGGCTTTTGACATTCATGACTTTTTCATACAATTCTTTGTCAGAGACGAATACAAATTTGACTTCTGCGTCGTTAAAAATATATACATAATCTTCAGCCGAAATGGATGGATAGACCGGCACGCTTACCACTCCGATTTGCTGCATCCCGATATCGAGCAGATTCCATTCTGTGCGGTTGGTGGATGAAGCCACGGCAATTTTATCGCCGGGTTTGATGCCCAATTTCAAAAAACCACGGCTGATGGCATTGGCTTTGTTGATGTATTCCTCGGTCGAAGTCTTTTCCCAAACTCCGTTTTTCTTAGTCACCAAACTATCCTCGCGGGGAGAATTTTTCATTTGATAATCCAGAAAGTCAAATAAGCGTTCAAGTTTCATAGTGGTGAATGTTAAAACCTCAGCAATTTATAAATAAAAACGGATTATTCAAACAGAAATCGAGCTGGATGGGAATTTTTAGTCAAATGAGTTGACTGGCGAATTCTCTATCCGACTGGTTTCTTGTGTAACGAGTGGTGAAATTATCTTACAACTGGGTCAGAGGGCTTATGTTCGTAGTTATTAAAATTACTCATAGGCTTCCATTTCAGCATCAAAAAAGTGGTAGGCTTTGGTGATTAATTCTGCAATTTCAGCCTCAATATCAATGCCTTCTTCCTCTTCAGGTACATCAAACCATTCGATTTCTTCGGTTTCTATGTCCATCAGAAAGCGGGGGAATTCTGTGTGAAGTATAAATATTTTTTCTGGATAAGCGGAATTATCGGCAAGCAGGAATTCTGGTGTTTTCATAAATCAGTTTTTTTGTTTGTTTCTGATAGCGTAAAAATAACATAATTGCAGAAATTGTCAAACCACATAACAATCCAATCCACATTCCGATGGCTTGCATCTTAAAATGTATGGCAAGCAGTATTCCAAGCGGAAGGGCAATGATCAGATACGAAACAAAAGTTATCACCGAAGGAATCACCACATCCTGCATTCCTCTGAGTGCGCCGAGAGTCACCTGTTGAATTCCGTCAGAAAGTTGGAACAGTGAGGCAATGATTAGCAATTGTCCCGCCAATGCAATCACTTCTGGATTGTCGAGATAGAGGTAGGGCAAATCATACCTAAAAGTCACCATCAATACACCACAAATGAGCATGAAGGCAGCCGCCATAAAGATGGTTGATAAACCTGCCGAACGAAGGGTTTTATAGTCCTTGAGTCCAAGTTGATAACCTACCCTTACAGTGGCAGCCACACTCAGTCCCAAACACATCATGAATGTAGCCGAAGCCAGACTGATGGCAATCTGATGAGCTGCCAGATTGGTTTTGGCAGATTGTATGTCTTCCATGCTCTCACTGAGTGCATAGCCACTGACAAAAGCGGCACCCGCAAAGGCGAAGATTTCAAAAAAAGCAGTCATGGCAGTAGGGATGCCCAGTTTTATGAGTTGCCTGAATATGTTGATTTGGAATTTTCTGAACCTCACATATGCCATATAACTTTTTGTCTTTTTGTATGTGAACAACATCAACAACATCATCAGCATCATGCTAATCCTGGCGATAAAAGTACCCCAACCCGCACCGGTAACCTCCATTCTTGGCATGCCCAAATAACCAAAAATCAAACCGTAATTCATTACAATATTTACAATGTTTCCTACGATGGTAGCTATGGTCACCGATAGGGTGAGCGAAAGCCCTTCCGAAAATTGTCTGAAAGTCTGAAAAATCATAATGGGTATCATCGACCAAGCCATGATTCTCAAAAAAGGAATACTCATATCGATAACATCCTTGGGTTGTCCCATTTTGTATAGCAGCGGACAAAATAGTTCCAATATACTTAGCATGAGAACGGCCAAAATCATATTCAGCAAAAATCCGTGTGCAAAAATCTGACTGGCTTCTTTTTTGTTTTTTCTTGCATCCGCAGCAGCAACCAAAGGTGAAATGGCAAAACTGAAACCGAAAGCCACCACCAATGCCATCATGAAAACAGAATTTCCGAGTGACACCGCTCCCAAGGCCGTTTTTCCGAGTTGCTCATCGACTACATAGTCAAATCTGCCGCCCAAGCCTCCCACCATAAAATTATCGACCAGATTCACCGTAATCTGGCCTGCCTGCGTAATCATCACCGGTACAGCAAGCTTCAAATTACGCTTCAGATGTTCAAGGTATGTCACTTTTGACGGATTAAAGTTTGCAAAATTAGCAATAAAAAAATCCTCCATTGCTGAAGGATTTTATATTAATATCTCTTTTAAATGAACTTTAACAATCAGTTAGGTTTTGACAAACTTGCAGCACCTGATTTTTCTTTGACAACGCCTTTGATTCTGAATATTTTTCGGGCTTCAGTATTTGCATTTGAATTGATGGTCACAGTTTTACTAAATGAACCCGGTTTGGTAGTAGTGGTGTACTGAACGGTCATAGGTGCTGATTTGCCAGGGAGTATTGGCTCTTTGGGCCAGCTGGGAACAGTACAACCACATGAAGCCTTGGCATCGGAAATTATCAGTGGCTTGTCACCGGTGTTTTTGATTTGTACAGTGGCAATTGCTTTTCCACCATTCTCAATGGTTCCCAAGTCCACAATGGATTCGCTGATTTCAATTTCCTGAGCTGACATCAGTACAACTCCGCCTATCAAAAAAGCGGCTGTAAGTATTAATTTCTTCATTGGATTGTGTTTTTATTAAACAAATTTATAAATTAAAATTTAATATAGTGATTTCAAACCTTAAATTTGCAAAGATTAAACAAAAATAATACCAAAGAACAAAGTAAAATGGAAGTAGCGACAAAGTACAAGCCCGGGAGTGTTGAACAAAAATGGTATGATTACTGGTTAGACAAAGGCTATTTTTTTTCTGTACCCGACCACAGAAAACCATACACCATCGTCATCCCGCCGCCCAATGTAACTGGTGTGCTTCATATGGGACATATGCTGAATAACACCATTCAGGATGTGCTGATTCGCCGGGCAAGGATGAAGGGCTTCAATGCCTGCTGGGTGCCGGGAACCGACCATGCTTCCATTGCTACCGAAGCCAAAGTTGTGGCCAAACTCAAGGACGAAGGAGTTTCTAAATTCGAAATTGGAAGGGAGAAGTTCCTCGAGCACGCCTGGGAGTGGACGCACAAACACGGCGGTGTCATCCTTGAACAACTCAAAAAACTTGGCTGTTCATGTGATTGGAATCGTACAAAATTTACCATGGACGATGATTTGTCTGAGTCGGTGACCAAGGTGTTTGTGGATTTGTACAACAAAGGTTTGATCTATAGAGGTCACAGAATGATCAACTGGGATCCAGAAGCCAAAACCAATATTTCTGACGAAGAAGTCATCTACAAAGAACAACAAAGCAAATTGTTCTTTCTTAAATATTTCATAGAAAATTCGGATGATTATATAGTAGTGGCAACCACCCGACCAGAAACGATTTTTGGAGATACAGCGGTTTGCATCAACCCAAATGACGAAAGATATGCACATTTGAAAGGAAAAAATGTGATTGTACCTATCGCCAATCGGGTGGTTCCCGTGATTGAGGATGATTATGTGGATGCTGAATTCGGAACGGGTTGCCTGAAAATTACGCCTGCTCATGACCCAAATGACTACGAAATAGGGCAGCGGCATTCGCTTGAAATTATCAACTCCATCAATGAAGATGCAACGATGAACGATTTTGGATTGCATTACAAAGGCATGGACAGATTCCAAGTCAGAAAACTCATTGAAAAAGAACTGAAAGAAAAAGGATTGCTCGAAAAAATTGAAAATTATAACAACAAAGTAGGAACTTCCGAAAGAACAGGTGCTGTAATCGAGCCAAGACTGTCGGTGCAGTGGTTCTTGAAAATGAAAGAGATTGCAAAACCTGCACTTGAAAATGTAATGAACGACACCATTCAGTTCCATCCCGCCAAATTCAAAAACACATACAAACACTGGATGGAAAATGTACACGATTGGAACATTTCGCGTCAATTGTGGTGGGGACACAGAATTCCAGCCTATTATTATGGTGAAGGAGAATCGGATTTTGTGGTGGCTCTCAACAAACAAGAGGCATTGAGAATCATAGAAACAGAAAAAAGGATTCATCTGTCAGAAGAAGATTTGCGTCAGGATGATGATGCGCTGGATACCTGGTTCTCTTCTTGGCTCTGGCCGATTTCGGTTTTCAACGGTATCAATGAACCAGATAACAAAGAAATCAATTATTATTATCCTACACAGGATTTGGTGACGGCACCCGAAATCATGTTTTTCTGGGTGGCGAGGATGATCATTGCAGGTTATGAATACCGCAATCAATATCCGTTCAAAAATGTATATTTTACTGGAATTGTCCGCGACAAACAGGGAAGAAAAATGTCCAAATCACTGGGGAATTCTCCCGATCCAATCCAACTGATGGAACAATATGGCGCAGACGGCGTTCGGGTGGGCATGCTTCTCTCTTCACCGGCAGGCAACGATTTGCCGTTTGATGAAGATTTGTGTGTCCAAGGCAGAAATTTTGCCAACAAAATATGGAACGCATTCCGACTGATCAAAGGTTGGGAAGTGGTTGATGACTTAAAAACCCCTGACGAAAATAATTTTGCAATCAATTGGTTCAGCGTGAAATTCAATGCTGTATTGGAGGAAACCGAACACAACTATTCTAAATACAGAATCTCTGATGTGTTGATGTCGGTTTATAAACTGATTTGGGACGATTTCTGTTCCTGGTACCTCGAAGCAGTGAAGCCCGGATTCGGGCAGCCGGTGGACAAAAATACATACCAATCTACCATTGCCCTTCTGGAAAACTGTCTGAAAATCCTTCATCCGTTCATGCCTTTCCTGACCGAAGAAATCTGGCAAAACATCCGTCAGAGAAATGACACAGAAGCCTTGATTGTGACCAAATATCCTGAATTGAATGTGTACGCTTCCGATATACTCGATAAATTTGATTTTTCTGCAAATATCATATCCGGAGTTCGAGCCATTCGCAACGAAAAAGGAATTTCACCCAAGGAAAAGTTGGAGCTTTATGCGACAGATCCTACAACAGAAAGTTTCAACCCAAAACTCATAGAAAAACTCGCCAATGTTGTTATCCAAAATTCTGCTGAACTTCCCGAAAAAGCATTTACTTTCAGGGTCGGTACTTCGGAATTTATGATTCCTGTCAATGAAAGTGTAGATTTAGAAGCCGAAAAACAAAAATTAGAAAAAGAAAAAGTATATCTGACCGGATTCCTGAATTCGGTTCGCAAGAAACTATCCAATCAAAAATTTGTCAGCGGCGCACCCGAGGCGGTTGTCAATGCAGAAAGAAAGAAAGAATCCGATGCTTTGGAAAAAATTGCTTTGATTGATGAACAGTTGAGAGGACTTTGATTCTCCAATGAGTATCGCCTATAGGAATATTCATCTATCGCTGCACAGTTTTATAAGTTTTTTTTGTGATTCAGCCTTGTGCAAAATCATGGCATAAGCGCAAATCCGCACACCCGCAAACCCGTACACTACTGCCCAACAAGACAATTCATCTAATACATGAAAAGTAGTTTGCAGGTATCAAAAACTATTATATCTTTGCATTGACAAAAAAGTAAAACATATTTGTTTAATAAAAAAGTTAAGCCATCATGACAAATCCAAACGATGACCTCAAAACAGAGGAGTTGATTAAAAGGACGGCCAAGAAACTGTTTTTTGAGCAAGGCAAATTTAATGCAACAACACAAGAGATTGCAGATGCAGCCGGCGTGAATCGTACGCTAATTAATTATTACTTCAGATCCAGAGACAATCTTTTCAATCTGATTTTTGAAGATGCTGTACGAAGCGAAGAAAAACTGAGAGAATCGGTTTTGTTTTCTGAACTGCCATTCAGGCAAAAGCTGGAAGCCTACTTGGACGAATCCATCCGTCAGGCGATTGAATACCCATACCTGAAAACCTATATCGTTTCCAAAATCAATGAAGGCATCTTTTATCATGAAAAAAAGAACCTGAATCATTTTTTTGAAAGATTTTATACAGAATTCACAGAGGAAGTCAAAAAGGGAAATATTGAAGAGATGGAACCGATTCAGTTTGTGTTGAATGTGGTTTCTTTGGTGTCTTTCCCATTGGCCATGCGACCGCTTCTCCAATCGAGTATTCAGATCTCAGATGAAGAATATGACCGAATCATCAGCGAAAGAAAAAAAATCATCATCAAACTACTGTTTAAAAACTAAACAATGAAAATCCAATTCAGCACATTCCTAATTATTTTTTTGACTGCAAATCTCAATGCCCAGTCTATCACAGAAATTACACTCAAAGACGCAATTGCATATGCACTCGAAAATAAATCCGATGCCAAAAAAGCACAATTACAAATCGAAAACAGTGAATACCAAATACAGGAGGCAAGGGCAGGAGCTTTTCCGGCCATCAATGCCTACGGTGGACTAACTTACAATCCAATCCTACAGCAAACCGCCATCCCTACAAGTAGCTTCCCGGGTGGAGAAGACATGACCGACCCTTTTATTCTGCTGGCCATGGGACAAAAATGGAATTCAGTCATGGGCATAACCCTCAACCAGAATTTGTTTGACCAAACGGTTTTCACCGGTTTGAAGGCAGCCAAAACCACACGCGAATTCTACCGAATCAATGCACAACTCACCGAAGAACAAATCATAGAAAGAGTGGCAACCGCTTATTACAATGTTTTTGTGCAAAAGGAACAACTCATCACCATTGAACAAAGCATTGACAATGTCAGCCGCACAAGAGACATCATCAAAAGTCTTTTCGAAAACGGACTGGCACGAGAAATTGATTTGGACAGAATCAATGTACAACTTACCAACCTGAATTCATCACGACAGCAACTCATCAATGCAGTCTCGCTGACAGAAAATGCACTCAAATTCTATATGGGCATGCCCATCAGCCAAACGATAAAATTGCAGGAAAACGATGTTCAGGTAGAACAGCTCCTCATACCCGATTCTACCAATGCGGAAGACAGAACAGAATTCAAAGTACTCAAAAAACAAGAACAACTGCTGGAATTACAAAAAGAAGCTTATAAATCCAATTTTTACCCCAAACTGACTTTGTCTGCTTCCTACAATTATATGGGGCAAGGGGAAAGATTTCCGATAGGTGCAAATCTCAGCAAAGGCGTGTATTGGTCTGATTTTTCATCCATTGGGTTGAATTTGTCCATCCCGGTTTTCAATGGTTTCTCCATCAAAGCAAAAGTGAGTCAGGCTGACATTCAACTCAGAACGATACAGTCTGAATTAGAAGAAACAAAACTCGCACTGGACCTGGAGTACAACAACGCCAAATCCAGAATTGAAAATTCATACATCGCAATTGAAAACCAACAAGAAAATGTTGAACTTGCCCAAAAAGTTGTGGACAATACCGAAAATAATTACAAACTCGGACTGGCAGGTCTGACCGATTTGATTGAATCACAAAATGCTCTGGTGAGCGCAAAAAACAACTATTCCAATGCAGTCTTGGAATTCAAACTGGCTGAAATACAATTACTAAAATCAAAAGGAGAATTAGCTTCATTAAAATAATCTGAAAAAATGAAAACAATAAAATCAATTGCAATCGCAATCCTCGTCATCGGTCTGATTGTACTGGCTGGATTCAAACTTGTGAGCAACAAAAAGAAATCCGAGGAAGAAACCCGAACCGTGGCCAAATCCAATGACAGCATTTCGGTCAATGTGTCCAAAGTCGAATTTCGGAATATCAATACAACATACATGGTCAACGGAACCTTTGAGCCCGCACAGGAAATCGATTTCCCTTCAGAAACTTCAGGAAAAGTTCTCAGTGTAATGGTGGACGAAGGCAGTTTTGTCGGTGTCGGACAAACACTGGCAATCATCAGAGCAGACCAACAATCCATTGACCTAACAGCCGCAGAGGCAGCTTATCAGAATGCGCTGACCGACAATGAAAGATATGAAAATGCATTCAAAACCGGTGGAGTAACACAGCAACAGGTGGACATGTCCAGATTGCAACTCAAAAATGCAAAAGCACAACTCGATCAAGCCAAAATCAGGGTCGGAGATACCCGCGTCAAAGCCACTATAAGTGGCATCGTGAACCAACGAATGGTCGAACCCGGTTCCTATGTTTCTCCGGGAACAGTCATGTTTGAAATCGTAGATGTCTCCAGCCTGAAACTAAGAGTGGAAGTGGACGAAAATCATGTGGTCAATTACAAAGTAGGTGACATCATCAAAGTCAGAGCAAGTGTTTATCCAGACAAGGAATTCGCCGGAAAAATCACCTTCATTGCGCCCAAAGCTGGCCCATCACTCAATTTTCCGATGGACATTACCGTTACAAACAACACTGCCAACAATCTGAAAGCCGGAATGTACGGTACCGCAGTTTTCTCCTCAGAGGAAGATGAAACCCAAAACCAACAAATACTGACGCTGAGCCGCAATGCCTTCGTCGGTGGACTGAGTGCCGGAGAAGTTTTTCTCATCAAAGACGGTAAAGCGCAATTGACCAAAATAGTCAGCGGAAGAAATTTTGGTGATTGGGTAGAAGTTCTCGAAGGCTTGAAAGAAGGAGATACCGTAGTCACAGCCGGACAAATCAACCTGAGCGAAGGCGCTGTGGTCAAAATAATTGACCGCAATTGAACCGGATGATGAACAATTCCTCAAAAATTAAAAAACAATGAATTTACCCGAAATATCAATTAAAAGACCGACCCTAATCGCCGTACTTTTTATAATTCTTACCCTTGGCGGATTGTTTTCATACACCCAGTTAGGCTATGAACTTATTCCAAAATTTGAAGTGAATGTGGTCACGATTACAACGGTTTATCCAGGTGCTTCGCCTTCTGAAATTGAAAACACAGTCACCAAAAAAGTAGAGGACGCGGTTTCATCGCTCGAAAATATAAAAAAAATAGAATCCAAATCCTACGAGAGCCTTTCGCTGGTCATGGTACAACTCAATTCAGGTACAGACACCGATCTGGCACTCAATGACGCACAACGGAAAGTGAATGCGATTCTGAAAGACCTACCCGAAGATGCAGACCCGCCTTCACTGGTCAAATTTTCGCTTGACGATCTGCCGGTGGTCACCATTGCAGCCACTGCCAACATGAACGAAACAGATTTTTTCGATTTGTTGGATGACAAAATTCAACCCGTGCTTTCAAGAGTCCCCGGTGTGGCACAGGTGAACCTTATCGGCGGAAGGGAAAAAGAAATTCAGGTCAATCTCCACCAAGACAAACTGGAAGCTTATGGACTCTCGGCACTGCAAATTGTCCAAATCGTCAAATCTTCTAACCTCGATTTTCCAACCGGTAGCCTGAAAACCCGTGACAATGCTACACTGATTCGACTTTCAGGAAAATACAGTACAGTGGAAGAACTCAGAAACCTGGTAGTAAGCGATCAAAACAGTGCGCAAATCAGATTGGGCGATGTGGCCGATGTTCAGGACACACAAAAGGACGCCGACAAACTCGCAAGACTCAATCAACAAGAGGCAATTTTGATTCAGGTCATGAAACAATCCGATGCCAATGCGGTGGCAGTGAGCGAGGGAATTGCGGCTTCGGTACAAAAAATTACTGAAGATTATAAAAATTATGAACTCAAGCTCAACATTGCTAACGACACTTCTGAATTCACCTTGGTCGCAGCCGAGCATGTGATGTTTGACCTTTTCTTGGCAATATTTCTGGTGGCCTTGGTGATGCTACTATTTTTACACAGTCTCAGGGATGCATTCATCGTAATGGTATCCATACCTGCCTCGTTGATTGCAACTTTCATTGGAATATACTTCATGGGTTATACCCTCAACCTAATGAGTCTCGTGGCGCTTTCTCTGGTGGTAGGTATTCTGGTGGACGATGCCATCGTGGTCATTGAAAACATACACCGTCACCTGGAAATGGGCAAAAACAAATTCAGGGCGGCCTATGACGGTGCAACCGAAATTGGATTTACGGTCTTTGCGATTACTCTGGTCATCATTGTGGTATTTCTGCCCATTTCAATGAGCAATGATTTGGTGTCTAACATCATCAAAGAATTTTGTGTCACCGTGATGATAGCAACCGGATTCTCGTTGCTCGCCTCTTTTACAATTGTTCCTTGGTTGGCTTCCAGATATGGAAAATTACACAAACTGACCGGAAAAACAGTCACAGAAAGATTCATACTCGGATTCGAAAAACAACTCGACCACTTTACCCATTGGATTTCTAGGCTGCTCAAATGGTGTCTGAAAAACCGAAGGACAAAACTGACTTCTCTTGCCATTGCCGTGTTGTTGTTCTTTGGCTCATTTTCACTTGTTGGCATGGGATTCATCGGCTTCGAATTCTTTCCAAAACTCGACAAAAACGAATTTATGGTACAGGTAGAACTGCCAAAGGATGCTTCACTCGAACAGACCAATTTTGCAATTCAAAAAGCCGAAAAATTCTTGAGAGAAAAACCTGAAGTGGTAGATTTGATTACCACCGTTGGTCAAGTCAGCTCTGGATTTGGTGCCAGCCAATCCACCTCTTATCAAGGAGAGATAGACGTAATACTCATTGACAAAACCGAAAGGAAAGACAATACATTTGTGTACGCTGCCAAAGTAAAAAGAGAACTCGAATCCTTTTTGGTCAATGCAAAAGTGAGTACAACACCCGTGGGAATGATGGGTGCGGAGCGTGCACCACTGCAGCTGGATGTTGTGGGGCCTGACTTGGAAAGTATCATGAAATTCGCCAAACAAACAGAAGAAATTCTCAAGCAGATTCCAGGTGCTACCGAAATTGAACTCTCGGTCGAAGAAGGAAATCCAGAAATTGAGGTCAAAGTGGACCGAGACAAAATGTCGGCACTGGGATTGGATTTGTCCACCGTCGGATTGAGCATGCAAACCGCATACAGCGGAAATACCGACGCCAAATTCAGACAAGGCGAAAGCGAATACGACATCAACATCCGTTACGACGAGTTCGACCGCTCAGATGCTGAAAATATCAGAAACCTGATATTGGTGAACAAACGAGGAGAGAAAATCAAACTGTCACAATTTGCGGAAGTTACCGAATCCTCCGGTCCAAGCGTGTTGGAAAGAAGAGACAAGTCACCATCGGTCAGCGTATTGGCCCAGGTGGTCGGTCGCCCTGTGGGTACAGTGGCCAATGAATGGGAAGACCGTTTTGGTCAGTTGGAGAGACCCACTGGCGTCAATTATGTCTGGGGCGGAGACATGGAAATGCAGGGAGACGGATTCAATACCTTGGGCATCGCCCTGATTGCGGCCATTATTTTGGTGTATCTGGTCATGGTGGCTTTGTACAACAACTTTGTGTACCCTTTTGTGATTCTGTTTTCGATTCCCCTTGCACTCATTGGGGTATTGATTATACTGGCACTCACCAACAACTCCATCAATATTTTTACCATTTTGGGTATGATCATGCTCATTGGACTGGTGGCCAAGAATGCGATTTTACTCGTTGATTTCGCCAACCACAGCAAGGAGCGAGGAGCTTCTACATTTGATGCACTTATCGATGCCAACCATGCCCGACTCCGACCGATATTGATGACCACCATTGCAATGGTTTTCGGGATGCTCCCGATTGCTACGGCAACCGGAGCTGCGGCCGAAATGAACAACGGCTTGGCACTGGTAATCATCGGCGGATTGCTTTCCTCTTTGTTCTTGACGCTCATCATTGTTCCTGTGGTTTATTCGATTTTTGACAGCCTGATAGCCCGCTTCGGAAAGTCCAAAAAAATTGACATAGAAGCCGAAATGAAAGCAGACTTTCAGCCTTCTGACAATGCTTATTAAAAATTGAACCTAAACATATAAAACCGGGTACTTATCTAAACTGCCCGGTTTTTTATTTCAGTTTGATGCCTATGATGTTCGAACACCCAAGTGTCTTGGTTCATTTGATTTTTAATCGAAACCGTGGAATCGAAGATTCGGCAAAGCTAAACATTTGGGTATAAAAAAACCTCCTGATTATGGACAAGAGGTAACCCAAATGTTTTAGCTCGTGGAAGGTTGATTTTTTTAAGGAACTCGTGAAACATTTACAAATAAAAACGAGGCAAACTTTCGAGTGCCCCGTAGTAAAGTTTTAGCTCATCAATAATGCTTTTAAAAAGTATTCGCTGAAACATTTGGGTATAAAAAAACCTCCTGATTATGGACAAGAGGTAACCCAAATGTTTTCACAACGGAATAATCCTTATTGTGAATTGCTTTCAAAATTTGTAAGACAAAAATAGAATATTTTTTCTAAATTACCCAAAATTTAAGAAACAAAGGCAAAATCAGGTATTTCGTCGTCCATTGTTTCCTCTTTTACTAATTATTAAAACTTTGGAATTATGAGCAAAAATAATCAAATTAACATTCTTGGTCTCGATCTCGGCGTAACATCCATCGGCTTTGCACACGTCATCGAAAGTGAAGACCACAATAATTCAGAAATAAAACAAATTGGTGTCCGGGTAAATTCATTGACAGTGGATGAACAAACCAATTTTGAAAAAGGGAAGCCTTTCTCTATCAATGCGGAACGAACCTTAAAACGTGGTGCAAGAAGAAATCTCGATCGTTACCAAGACAGAAGAAATAATCTAATTGAGGTTTTGACAAAGTCAGGATTTATAACTTCTGAAACCAAGCTCGCAGAAGACGGGAAAAACACCACGCATCAAACTTGGGCGTTGCGTGCAAAAGCGGTTTCTGAGGAGGTTGGAAAAGAAGATTTTGCTCTAATATTATTGGCTATCAATAAAAAACGTGGGTATAAAAGTTCGCGTAAAGCTAAAAATGAAGACGAAGGACAAGCGATCGACGGGATGGCTGTCGCCAAGCGATTGTACGAGGAAAACCTTACGCCCGGGCAATTGGCATATCAACTTTTAAACGAAGGTAAAAAGTCGATTCCGGACTTTTATCGTTCGGATTTACAAGCTGAATTTGATAAAGTTTGGGAGTCCCAAAAACAATTTTACTCAGAAATTCTTACTGACGAATTTTATAAGGAACTTGAAGGAAAAGGGCAACGCGCAACTTCTGCATTGTTTTGGTCGAAATACGGATTTAATACTGCGGAAAATAAAGGAAATCGTGAAGAGAAGAAACTTCAGGCGTATAAATGGAGAAGTGAAGCCACTTCTAAGCAATTAGAAAAAGAGGAAGTTGCTTACGCATTGACTGAAATCAACAACAACCTAAACAATTCAAGTGGCTATTTGGGAGCAATTTCTGACCGAAGTAAAGAGTTATATTTCAACAAGCAAACGGTTGGGCAGTATCTGTATCAGCAATTGCAAGAAAATCCCCACACACGTTTAAAAAATCAGGTTTTCTATCGACAAGATTATTTGGATGAATTTGAAATGATTTGGGAAACGCAAGCCAAATTTCATTCGGAATTAACCAACGAACTTAAAGAAGAAATTCGGGATATCATCATATTTTACCAACGCAAACTGAAATCTCAGAAAGGGTTGATTAGCTTTTGTGAATTGGAAAGTAAGGAAGCTGTCATTGATGGCGCAAAGAAAATAATTGGATCCAGAGTGGCACCAAAATCATCGCCTTTGTTTCAGGAGTTTAAGATTTGGCAGAACTTGAATAATGTTTCGGTACGCAAAAAAGGAAGCAAAAAAAGAGTTGCGAAAGCGCAAAACCAACATTCTTTATTTGAGGAAGAAAAAGAAATTTTTACACTTGATTTAGAAGCAAAAGAAAAACTGTTTGAAGAGCTGAATTTAAAGGGAAATTTATCTGCTAAAAAATGTTTAGAATTTTTGGGATTAAATTCCGCTGAATGGGAGTTGAATTTCACTCAATTGGAAGGAAATCGAACCAATAAATCACTTTACGAAGCTTATCTCAAAATTTTGGAAATCGAGGGTTATGATGTTAAAGATTTGCTGAAAGTCAAGTCGAATAAAGATGAAGTGGAGTTGGATGATTTAAAAGTCTCGGCTTCCGAAATTAAAAATATGGTTCGGGACATTTTCAAAACAAATGAAATTGATACCGAAATCCTTGATTTTGATGCAGAGGCAGACGGCAAAGCGTTTGAAAAACAGCAATCGTATCAATTATGGCATTTGTTGTATTCGTACGAAGGGGACGACTCGCAAAGTGGCAATGAAAAATTGTATGAATTATTAGCGAAGAAATTTGGATTTAAGCGTGAGCACGCACAAATATTGGCCAATGTCGGTCTTGTGGACGATTATGGAAATCTGTCCAGCAAAGCGATGCGTAAGATTATTGTTCATTTAAAACAAGGTTTTGCTTATGCTGGAAGAAAAGATCGCCCCAATGAGCCTAGTGCTTGTGAGTATGCTGGTTATAGACACTCCAAACATTCTTTAGACAAGGAAGAGTTAGACAATAGAGTGTTGGAAGATAAATTGGAACTACTGAAAAAGAACAGTTTGCGCCAGCCAGTGGTAGAGAAAATCCTCAACCAGATGATTAATGTTGTCAATGCTTTAATCGAAAAAAATAGCGAACGGGACGAAAACGGCAATATCACGAAGTACTTCAAATTTGATGAAATTCGAATTGAATTGGCACGTGAGCTCAAGAAAAATGCCGAAGAACGCCGGGATATGGATAGTCAAGTGCGGGAAGGAAAATTGCGCAATGAACGCGTGTTTAATATTCTCCAAAAAGAATTTGGCATTAAAAATCCAACCCGAAACGATATTATTCGCTTCCGTTTGTATGAAGAGTTAAAAAATAATGGGTACAAGGATTTGTATACCAATACTTACATTCCAAGAGAAATACTGTTTAGTAATCAGATTGATGTCGATCATATTCTTCCACAGTCTAGATTGTTTGATGATAGTTTTTCAAATAAAACCGTGGTATTTAAAAAGGATAATTTGGATAAGGGAAATATGACCGCCTTTGATTATATCAAAAGTAAATATGGTGAGGAAAAGTTGAATGATTTTGTGGAACGAATTGAAAACTTATTTGAGCTTGGAAGAAAAAATATAGAAGAAGGTATATCAAAGGCCAAGTATCAGAAACTATTGAAACAAGAAGCCGAAATCGGCGATGGATTTATCGAGCGGGATTTACGCGAGAGCCAATACATTGCTAAGAAAGCGAAAGAACTGTTGTTCAAGATAGCACCTTCAGTAGTATCTACTTCAGGAAGAGTTACGGATCGATTGCGTGAAGATTGGGGTTTGATCAATATAATGAAAGAACTCAATTTGCCGAAATACAGAGCATTGAATATGACGGAAGTACAAGAACGAAGAAATGGACATAAAGTCGAGGTGATTAAAGATTGGACTAAGCGGAACGACCATCGTCATCACGCAATGGATGCCTTAACAGTTGCCTTTACCAAACATAATCATATTCAATACTTGAATTATTTGAATGCCCGTAAAAACGAAAGCCACAAGCTACACGGTAATATTATTGCTATTGAAACCCTTGAAACAGAGCTTAAGATAGATGACAATGGAAAAAAGAAGCGAGTTTTCAAAGAACCTATTCCCAACTTCCGCCAAGTAGCCAAAGAACATTTGGAGAATGTGTTGATTTCGCACAAAGCCAAGAACAAAGTGGTTACGAAAAATAAGAATATAATTTCAGGAAAAGAAAAGGCACAAATCACTTTAACGCCACGTGGTCAGCTTCACAAAGAAACGGTTTACGGGAAATATCGTTTTTACCAATCAAAAGAGGAGAAAGTGAGCGCGAAATTTGATTTGGAAACGATTGAAAAAGTAACCAATCCAGTTTATAAAAAGGCTTTGCTTCAACGATTGGCAGAGAATGGGAATGACCCCAAGAAAGCTTTCGCTGGAAAGAACGCTTTGAACAAAACGGCTATTTACATCGATCTGGAAAACGACATCAAAGTACCTGAGAGTGTGAAATTGGTTTGGTTGGAAGAAGATTATTCTATCCGAAAAGATGTGACACCAGAGAACTTTAAGGACGAAAAATCCATCGAAAAGATTTTGGATGAAGGAGTAAAACGCATTTTAAAAAATCGTTTGAAGGAATTTAGCGGTGACGCTAAAAAAGCATTCTCGGATTTGGATAAAAACCCAATCTATCTCAACAAAGAAAAAGGAATTTCCATAAAGCGTGTTCGGATTTCAGGAGTGAAAAATGCAGAGCCTTTGCATTATAAAAAGGACCATTTTGGAAATGATATTTTAGATGAAAATGAAAATAAAATTCCAGTCGATTTTGTAAGTACTGGAAACAATCATCACGTAGCAATTTATAGAGAGCCAGCTCTTGATAAGAAAGGTCAACCCATCTTGGATGAATTCGGAAATCAAAAATACAATTTACAAGAAAAAGTTGTTTCATTTTTTGAGGCAGTAGAGCGAGTAAATCAAGGTTTGCCAATAATCGATAAAACCCACAATCAGCATTTAGGTTGGCAGTTTCTTTTTACAATGAAGCAAAATGAAATGTTTGTTTTCCCAAATGAAAATACGGGCTTTATTCCGACTGAAATAGATTTGTTGGATCCCAAAAACAAGAAGTTGATTAGCCCTAATTTATTTAGAGTGCAGAAAATTGCAACTAAAAATTACTTTTTTAGACATCATTTAGAAACAACAGTCGAAACTCCTAAAGATTTGGCTGGGGTTACATATAAACCTCAATTGGGATTAAATGGAATAACAGGAATAATAAAAGTCCGCATCAATCATTTAGGTGATATTGTAAGTGTTGGGGAATATTAAATAGAGACTTTATCAAAGAGAAATTCATGTAAAAATATAAATCATGTCCCACAAACTAAAAATAGAATTAAAAAACACCGACCCAAAAATTACTAGAACGGTCATTGTTCCGGAAAATTTCAATTTCGACGAATTGCATATTGTGATTCAATGTGTGATGAATTGGGAAAATATACACTTGTATCAGTTCAATTTGGGGTCTTTTTTCGCAAGTGACTACATCGGTTTAGACGATGAAGATGATTTTTCGAGTTACAGAAGATATAGGAAATATAAAGCAGACGAGACATATCTGTCTGATTTTTTTAATGGACAACTTAAAAAGATGAACTACATTTATGATTTTGGGGACAGTTGGGAACACACCATAACCGTTTTAAAGAAGCCTGACGAAGAAGTGCTGTATCCAAAATGTATCAAAGGAGAAAATGCTGCACCCATAGAAGATTGCGGGGGGCTTTGGGATTTTTATGAGTTGTTGGAAATTTCTGAAAAAAAACGAAAAAATGCTGAGGAAAAAGAATTGCTCGAGTGGGCTGGAATTCCCAAAGGAAAATCCTATAATGATGTTTATGGTTTTGATATTGATGAGGTAAATAAGCTGTTGATAGAAGCTTTTTCCTAAAAACTTTTCCAAAGTCTAGACTATTAAAACTCAAAACCATGCTCAAACGAACCATTTACATCGGAAATCCTGCCTATTTAAAGTTAAAAGACAATCAATTACAAATCATAGACCCGGAAACCAAGGAAACAAAAGGCTCCGTTCCGGTAGAGGATTTGGGTTTTCTGGTTTTGGACAATTATCAAATCACCCTGAGCCATCAGTTGGTGGTAGCTTTGCAGGGCAACAATGTAGCCATCATCAGCTGCGATGCACATCACTTGCCCTTTGGCTTGATGCTGCCGATGGCCGGCCATGTAGAGCATTCCGAAAGACTAAAAACACAGATCAGCGTCTCGGAGCCACTTCGAAAACAATTGTGGAAACAAACCGTGGAAGCCAAAATCAGTCAACAAATGTTGTTGCTCAAAAAATTGGGGAAGCCACACGAAACGATGACCGACTATTTGAATTCCGTCAAATCCGGTGACAGCACGAACATGGAAGGAATCGCCGCCCAGTATTATTGGAAACAAATGTTTGATGAATTCATTCGGGAAAGAGAAGGAGAGGCACCCAACAATTTTTTGAATTACGGCTATTCCATTGTCCGAAGCGTGGTTGCCCGGGCCTTGGTCAGTTCAGGATTGAACCCAACACTTGGGATTTTTCATCGCAACAAATACAATCCTTATTGTCTGGCAGACGATATTATGGAACCGTATCGGCCTTATGTGGACGAATTGGTCTATCGCTTGTATTCCTCACCTTCCCGACCGGAAGAATTGACCAAAGAAATCAAAGCGGAATTACTGAAAGTGATGAGCTGCGATGTGGTGATGATGCAAAAACTGCGTCCATTGATGGTGGCGGTCAGTAGCACAACATCTTCACTTTACAAATGTTTTACTGGAGAATTGAGAGTGATTCGCTACCCGATGATGACTTAAATTTTCATAGATGACGCCTCAAAACCGTTTAAATGCATACCGAATCATGTGGGTACTCGTATTCTTTGATCTGCCGACCGAAACCAAATCACAAAGAGCTGCGGCTTCAAAATTTAGAAAAAGACTGTTGGACGATGGATTTTCCATGTTCCAATTTTCAATTTATCTGCGGCATTGTCCAAGCCGTGAAAACGCCGAAGTTCACATCAAGCGCACAAAATCTCATTTGCCCAAACTCGGAAAAGTAGGGATACTGTCGATTACGGACAAACAATTTGGACAAATGGAAATATTTTTTGCACAAAAAACAGCCGATGTGCCGGCTCCGCCTCAACAATTGGAACTGTTTTAAGGCTACTATTTGCGACATCAGGAACGAAAAAACACCAATAAAAAACAGTCCGATGGTTTTTCGGACTGTTTTTTTGATTGGATTGATTCGTTCCAAAGCCTTGTGAACAGTGGGATTGAATTGAGGTTGGAATCAAACCCTGTAAAATTACAAATTTTTGAAAGCAATTCACAACAGAGAATTCATCCGGCTGTTTGAGCTGCTCGTTGGAATCAAACCCTGTAAAATTACAAATTTTTGAAAGCAATTCACAACGGGTTCATCAATGATCCCCGACTGCATCAGGTTGGAATCAAACCCTGTAAAATTACAAATTTTTGAAAGCAATTCACAACTACCTGCAGGCAGTGTGATGCTGTCAGCTGGTTGGAATCAAACCCTGTAAAATTACAAATTTTTGAAAGCAATTCACAACATGTAGTTGAGATGTATGAAAGTGCGTATTGTTGGAATCAAACCCTGTAAAATTACAAATTTTTGAAAGCAATTCACAACCGCCACGCGGCCCACCCGCAACGCCACCTGGTTGGAATCAAACCCTGTAAAATTACAAATTTTTGAAAGCAATTCACAACGAAGCGCAAAGGGCGCTACGAGAAGCACAAGTTGGAATCAAACCCTGTAAAATTACAAATTTTTGAAAGCAATTCACAACTGATTGCGAGTTTCTGAATTATCTGATCAAGTTGGAATCAAACCCTGTAAAATTACAAATTTTTGAAAGCAATTCACAACAATTTTTGCTCAAATCTATCAAATGAAAAAGTTGGAATCAAACCCTGTAAAATTACAAATTTTTGAAAGCAATTCACAACTATGGGCAAATGAGACCTTATTTTGTGACGGTTGGAATCAAACCCTGTAAAATTACAAATTTTTGAAAGCAATTCACAACGGGCGTTATCAAATCTCTTTTTAATGACCTGTTGGAATCAAACCCTGTAAAATTACAAATTTTTGAAAGCAATTCACAACCATTCTTATTATCACTTGTTATTTATACTCGTTGGAATCAAACCCTGTAAAATTACAAATTTTTGAAAGCAATTCACAACAATATCCGATAACAAAATAAGGTGCTGAAAGTTGGAATCAAACCCTGTAAAATTACAAATTTTTGAAAGCAATTCACAACCTACTACTAACGCTGATGTTTCTGTGCCTAGTTGGAATCAAACCCTGTAAAATTACAAATTTTTGAAAGCAATTCACAACAAGACTTAAGTCAATTGCCAACCAATACTCGTTGGAATCAAACCCTGTAAAATTACAAATTTTTGAAAGCAATTCACAACAATAAAACAATTCATTATGTACACAAACGAGTTGGAATCAAACCCTGTAAAATTACAAATTTTTGAAAGCAATTCACAACTGAAAACAGATTTAAAAGCTTTAAAAGGATGTTGGAATCAAACCCTGTAAAATTACAAATTTTTGAAAGCAATTCACAACACAAAGCTAACCATTTTTTCAAAAGAATTAGTTGGAATCAAACCCTGTAAAATTACAAATTTTTGAAAGCAATTCACAACTATCAGCTTCAATGAGTTCCGCTCCATCCTGTTGGAATCAAACCCTGTAAAATTACAAATTTTTGAAAGCAATTCACAACTGATAAGAAACTGTTAACTATGTATGAGAAGTTGGAATCAAACCCTGTAAAATTACAAATTTTTGAAAGCAATTCACAACTCCTTTTTCATCGTCATATTCCCATTCGGTGTTGGAATCAAACCCTGTAAAATTACAAATTTTTGAAAGCAATTCACAACAAGAACGCTGACAAAGTCATTGCAATGCTTGTTGGAATCAAACCCTGTAAAATTACAAATTTTTGAAAGCAATTCACAACAGCTTTTCAGTTGACTCACGCTCTAAATTAGTTGGAATCAAACCCTGTAAAATTACAAATTTTTGAAAGCAATTCACAACTATCAGCTTCAATGAGTTCCGCTCCATCCTGTTGGAATCAAACCCTGTAAAATTACAAATTTTTGAAAGCAATTCACAACTGAAGTGTTGATTGTGTTGCCGAAGAACATGTTGGAATCAAACCCTGTAAAATTACAAATTTTTGAAATCGAAGATTCGGCGAATTCCACTAAAAAATAATCAAACACATGAGCCAAAGCAATTCACAACATATTTGGATTTGCAGAACCAACGCTTCTTGTTGGAATCAAACCCTGTAAAATTACAAATTTTTGAAATCGAAGATTCGGCGAAT
>ENA-UOVV01000302-UOVV01000302.1-compost-metagenome-genome-assembly--contig:-NODE-302-length-65342-cov-147.417909_pt1 | contig 65342 bp, 61 predicted proteins | sample MGYA00238155_ERZ761577 | MGnify/ENA primary metagenome ERZ761577 (study PRJEB28898, sample SAMN06268775) | compost metagenome | isolation source: Emeryville, CA | place: USA:Emeryville, CA | collected... | reverse complement strand
CCCCCAAATCCCCTCTCCCCAAAATACCGTACCTTTGCTTCTTTCCAACTCGCGGAGGCCACGCCCGAAAAGCTACCCCCCGCGCTCACAACCACTAAACATCCATACACTTGCGTTTCTCTGAATTTGGTCTGCACCCCGATTTGTTAGAAGGAATTGATGCCTCAGGCTACGAAATCGCCACCCCAGTACAGGAAAAGGTTATTCCACCGATTTTAGAAGGGAAAGATATTATTGCCAGCGCGCAGACGGGCACGGGTAAGACGGCCGCTTTCCTGCTACCGATTATTCACCGGCTGCTGCAACATCGGATTGAAGGACAGGTGGGCGCGCTCGTGATCGTGCCGACGCGGGAACTGGCAATACAGATTTCACAACACCTGGAAGGGCTTTCTTATTTCACTAACATCAGTTCTATTCCTGTTTACGGCGGTAATGATGGGGGCAACTTCGTGGCTGAAAAGAAAGCGCTGCAGTCCGGAACCGATATCGTGATCTGCACGCCCGGCCGCATGATCGCGCACCTCAATATGGGGTATGCAAAGTTTGAACAACTACAGTTCCTGGTGCTCGATGAAGCAGACCGTATGCTGGATATGGGCTTCCAGGACGATATCAATAAGATTATCGCGGCACTGCCGGAAAAAAGGCAAACGCTGCTGTTCTCAGCCACCATGCCGGAAAAGATCAGGCAGTTGGCGAGAAGAATTCTGAAAGATCCCGTGGAGATCAATATCGCTATCAGCAAACCGCCGGAAAAAATTGTGCAGAAAGCATTCGTGGTGTACGATACGCAGAAGTTGCCCTTGTTGCAACATGTACTCGCGACCACCCCTTATAAGAGCGCGCTGGTGTTTTGCAGCAGCAAGCAGAACGTGAAACTCCTCACGCGCGAAATGCAGCGCGCCAGGTATAAAGCGGCCGAAATTCACAGCGACCTGGAACAGTCGCAGCGCGAAGACGTGCTGAATGGCTTTACCAGCGGACGCATTCCCATACTCATTGCCACAGACATCCTCAGCCGCGGTATTGATATCGATACCATCGACCTGGTGATCAATTACGATGTGCCACACGACGGCGAAGATTATGTGCATCGTATCGGGCGCACGGCCAGGGCTGAGGCAGATGGTATGGCGTTCACCTTTGTGTCGCCAAAAGAGCAGAACCGTTTTGCGGCTATTGAAAAATTATTAGGAAAAGAAGTAGAGAAAGCCCCGGTGCCGCCGCAGCTCGGTCCCACGCCGGCTTATCAGCCGCGCAGCGGCTCGGGTAGGCGTCCCCAGGGTGGAAAAGGAAGAAGACCGCAGGGGCAAAACAGTAGACGCCGCCCGCACAACAATCGTCGGGCGCGATAAAAAAAGCCACCCCGTTTTACCGGGATGGCTCGTATAATAATTCACCTCAAGATTTAATGTTTCACCGCCGCTTCGTGCACGCCTTCCTTAAATTCTTCGACCATTTTTTTGTTAAATGCTTCCAGGTCTTTCGGGCTGCGGCTCGTTACCAAACCTTTATCAACCACCACTTCCTGGTCAACCCAGTCCACGCCTGCATTTTGCAGATCGGTCTTGATGGCCGGGTAAGAAGTCATTTTCCTTCCTTTCAGCAAACCGGTTTCTATCAGTAACTGCGGTCCGTGACAAATGGCGGCAACGGGTTTGCCCGCCTCCAGGAAGTGTTGCGCAAATTCTACACAGGCTTTATTGGTGCGCATCTGGTCGGGGTTTAACACACCCCCCGGAACCATCAGCGCGTCGTAGTCTTCGGGATTTGCATCTTCCAGTTGAACATCTACCGGCAATACAATCGACCAGTGATCATGATCCCAGGCGCGCACTTTCTCTTTTTGTGGTGAAATGATATCAACTTGCGCACCTGCCCCCTCAAGTACTTTTTTTGGACTTGTGAGCTCTATCTCTTCAAAGCCATTCTCTGTGATGATGGCTATTTTTTTTCCGCTTAATATGCTCATATAAGAATTTTTTTGTGGAATGACTGGTATACAGGGTATTCAATTCAAAAACGATACCATGCAATTGATAAACACTAACAGTTGTGCGTACCATTGGTGTAAACATATTGCCGTTTGTGTATGACAGAAAATTGCGAGTGTAATATCCCGGCACCTTCTTCGACCAAATGGCAAACTGTTTTGCGAAATCCTGCCGCGCTAAAGTTTTTGCTAAAGCTAACTCACCAATTTTAGCGGAGGCAGCAAGCCATTAAAGACAAAAATTATTTCCATGAAGAAAGTTATTATGATGATGTTGCCCATCATCGTGTGTGCCTTTGCTGTCAATGCGCAAAAAATCACGGGCAATGTCAGGGACGAACAGGGTAAAGCGCTTTCCGGAGCCACCATTTCTCTCAAAAAATTTTCAGATTCTTCAGTGGTAAAACTGAATACCACTAATGCAGCGGGTCAATATACGTTCAGTGATATTGGCCACGGTAAGTATTTCGTAACCGTCACCTATATCGGTCATGCGCCAACGCATTCGCCGGCATTTGAGGTGAACGGCGTAGATGTGTCGGTGCCCGACGTGACTTTAATAAAGGCCGGCGGCGACATGAAAGCAGTGGTAGTGGCCGCGCGCAAACCCATAATAGAGGTGAAAGCCGACAAAATGATCCTGAACGTGGAAGGCAGTGTGAATGCCGTGGGACAAGATGCGTTGGAACTGCTGCGCAAATCGCCCGGCGTAATGGTAGATAAAGACGATAACCTGAGCCTGAGCGGCAAAAACGGCGTGCAGGTATATATCGACGGAAGACCCACGCCGCTGAGCGGAAAAGATCTGTCGGAATACCTGAAGACTATTCAGTCTTCCTCCATCGAATCGATCGAGATCATCACCAATCCTTCCGCCAAATATGAAGCCGCTGGTAACGCAGGCATCATCAATATTAAGCTGAAGAAAAATAAATCGTTTGGTACGAATGGTTCGGTAACCGCCGGTTTCAACCAGGGTATTACGCCTAAATATAATGGCGGCATCGCGCTGAACCATCGCAACGCTAAGGTAAATCTCTTCGGCAATTACAATTTCAACGATAACCGTGCGGAAAGCAGGATGGATTTGCCGCGCGAGGTGCAGGACTCATTGTTTGATCAACGTTCGGTGATATTTATCAAAAGCCGCAGTCATACCTATAAGGCGGGTATGGATTATTTCATCAACAAGAAAAATACGGTGGGCGTGATGGTGAACGGTAATTTTACTGACGCAACTTTTGATAACAATAGTCGCACTTCCATCATATACAAGCCCTCGAAGGTGACAGACAGGATACTGGTGGCTGACAACTCCAATGGCATGGAGCGCGACAATTTTAACGCCAACCTGAACTATCGTTTTACCGACAGTACCGGTCGCGAGTTGAATGTGGATGCCGATTATGGCATGTACCGGATAAAAAGCAACCAGTATCAGCCCAACGTCTATTACGACCCCACCGATGGTTCAGTGATCGGCACGCGTAGTTATAATATGATCGCGCCGTCCGATATCGATATCGTGAGCCTGAAAGCGGATTGGGAACAGAATTTCAGGAAAGGCAGATTGGGTTTGGGCGGAAAATCATCTTTGGTAAAAAGCACCAACGATTTCCAGCGCTATGATGTTTTCGAGAATGGCAAGAAGCTCGACACTTTGCGTAGTAATGATTTTGTGTACAAGGAAAATATCAATGCGCTGTACGTAAACTACAACCGCCAGTTTAAAGGGTTCATGATCCAGGCCGGCTTGCGTATGGAGCATACGCATGCTACGGGTCAGTCAACCGGGTATAAATGGAACTATGCGATGAATGATTATGTGTCTTACGATTCTACTTTTACCCGCGACTATGTTGACTTTTTCCCGAGCGCTGCTATCACGTTCAACAAAAAGCCAACCAGCCAGTGGAGCTTCACGTATAGCCGCCGCATCGATCGTCCGGCATACCAGAACCTGAATCCTTTCGAGTTCAAGCTGGATGAATACACATTCCAGAAAGGAAATACAGAACTGACACCTCAATATACCAATAGCTTCGGTGTGACGCATACTTATAAGTATCGCCTCAACACCACCTTAAACTATAGCCATGTAAAAGACATCTTCTCGCAGCTGATTGATACTGCCGAAGGCAGCAAGGCATTCATCACGCAGAAAAACCTGGCTACCCAGGATATCGTGAGTATCAATATCAGCTATCCGTTCCAGTACAAATGGTATTCCGTATTTGCCAACTTCAACGGATACTACTCTCACTTCAAGGCCGATTTTGGAGGGGAAGGAAGAAAGATCGATTTGGATGTGTTTGCCTTCACATTCTATGCGCAACAGATTTTCCGCCTGGGCAAAGGCTGGACAGCTGAAATGAGCGGCTGGTATTCAGCGCCCACCATCTGGCAGGGAACTTTCAAGAGCAAGGAAATGTGGAGCGTTGATGCCGGCATTCAGAAAACCTTGTTTGGTGGAAAAGGGAATATCAAAGCTTCTGTGAGCGATATCTTCTGGACCATGAAATGGTCGGGCAACAGCAATTTCGCCGGACAGCTAATGCGTGCCAGCGGATATTCTGAAAGTCGCCAGCTGAAATTGTTCTTCACCTACCGCTTTGGTAACACGCAGGTGAAAGCTGCCCGCCAGCGGAAAACCGCAGCGGAAGAAGAATCGAAGAGAGTGGGCCAGCAGGGCACAGGGCTGAGTCAGTGAGAATATTGAATGTAAAGTGGAATGGTAATTTGAATGACGGGCGGGAAATGGTATAACCGTTTCCCGCTTTGTCATAAATTCACGGAAATTTTTCTTCCTTGAGAATATCGTTTAGAATTCTTTTTGTCGTGCTGGTCATTTCTGGTTGTGCTGCTAATCCTTATTCAAAAACCAATAGAGTGTATCGCAAGCAGGCTAAGCAGTTGGTGAAATCGTTGCGGGAGGTGCCAACCGTGCTGGATGCTGATTCTATCGGCAAGCCGCCGTACCGGGTTGGCACTACGAATTTTGATTTGCGGAAGCCCAATTTTGTAATCATTCATCATACGGCGCAAAACAGTTGCGAGCAGACTTTGCGCACCTTCACATTGACCCGCACGAGGGTGAGTGCACACTATGTGGTTTGCAAAGATGGCACCGTGCATCATATGCTCAACGACTACCTGCGCGCCTGGCAGGCAGGCGTGAGTCGCTGGGGAAATTTTTCTGATATTAATTCTTCCAGCATTGGAATAGAAATCGATAATAACGGGTATGAGCCTTTCACCGTGCCGCAGATCAACAGCCTGCTGAAATTGCTGGATACATTGAAGCGAAAATATTCTATTCCTACCGCCAATTTTATTGGTCATGCCGACGTGGCGCCGGGCAGAAAAGTGGATCCCAACCGGTTTTTCCCCTGGCAATTGCTGGCGCAACGAGGATTTGGTCTTTGGTATGATACTACTGGTATCACCGTGCCGGAGCACTTCAATGCGCTGCAGGCGCTGCGCATCATCGGTTACAATATAAAAGACACAGCCGCGGCCATTCAATCATTTAAAATTCATTTCGTACCTCACGATACCACACGCGTGCTTACGCAGGAACACAAAAAAATATTGTTCGATCTTGCCAGGAAATATGAGTGATATCTATCACGCCGATACACTTTTTTCAGAATTTTCGCCACCTTCCGGCTCATTACCCTCCATTTTCGCCACCTGCTCGCGCACCCATTGCGCTTTCCAGCCGCAGCGGTTTCGCCATTCTTCCTTAAACTTCTCTCTTTCTTCAGGTGTCATGCGATGCCATTTTTCGTGCATGCGTTCATGCATGATGCGTTTCTTATGTCCCCAGTTACCAAAACCACCAAACAAAATTTTCGACAACACCAGCAGACCCAGTGCCTGCCAGAAGTTGATGGTTTTGGCGTTCACCACATCGGGCAGTATGGCATTCCAGAGCAGCATCACAATAAAACCCAGGGCCGTCAGCACCAGCAAGCCGAAGATGATCTTCAAGGGGGGGGTCCCTCTGTGTTTTCCTCTCATAATTCAAGTATTTCTTAATAGTTTAATAATTCGTTTCTCAATGTCTGCAGGCGGTCGCGCAAATGAAGCACTGCATATCTTTTTCTGCTCAGCAGCGTGTTCACCGGCACGCCGGTTCGCTCTGCTATATCTTTAAATGGTACATCTTCCAGTTCATTCCAGATAAATACCTGCCGCTGTTCTTCCGGTAATTCATCGAGCGCGGCGCGCAGTTCTTCCCAGAACAAATTGCGCAGGTATTCCTTTTCAGGATCATCGCTGTTGGTGAATAAGAATTCTGTCCAGTTTAGTGTTTCCTCACCATCCGGCGCTGCAAACACATCTTCGATAGCGTCGGGTTTGTGTTTGCGTTTGCGATCGGTGATCTTATTGCGCGCCACGGTAAAGAGCCAGGCCGTGAGCTGCTCGATGGGCTGCGTGTTGCCGATAAACTGGTAAAACACATCCTGCAGAATATCTTCCGCATCTTCTTCATTGTTAACCCGTTTGCGGATAAATCCCATCAGGCGTTTGCTGTAATCCCTGACAACCTGTGCTATATTTCTTTTCTGTTCAGCAGACATACCGGGTGCTATGGTCAGCGAATCCTTCATCTATAATTACGGAGACGGACAGCTTACCATAATATTTTAAAGGTAGCAGAGAAATTTTTTCTCCTATGGAGAAATAAATTTTTGGTTTACTAAAATCTTTAGTATTTTTATGCTAAATTCGTGATCATTTAAAAACAGTCTATGGATCGGGGGTTAGTAAGCCAGGCAGCCAGTGATGCCCGGGGGATGGATGGTCTCCGGGAGTACAGGTTGGTCATACATCCTGATATCGCAGCTTACAACAAGCTAATGGCAGAAAAGCAGCGTTTCTGCAGGCGTTTCGGGGTGGAGGCTGTCCTGAACAGCTTCCCGACTATAGTGGTGGCACAATTTTATGCACGTGAAGGGATGGAGGATACGCTTATCCGTTGGATACAGCGTGCGTGCAGTTTGTGCTACAGTTTTTTTGTTACGCTGAATAATTATAGTGGTATTCCCAACCATACCATTTACCTGCGCATTACCGATCCACGTCCGTTCAGGCAGTTGGCCAGGCAGTTGAAGTCGATTGATGAGTTCGTGACTTCATCCTCCGGTCAGCCGGCGCGTATTAGTCAGCATCCATACCTGGCACTGGCAGAGGAACTACCTGCCGAGGTGTTTGATTGCGCCATGCCGTTTTATTCGTCAAAGACACTAAGGGTTTCATTCCTGGTGAATGAGTTGGTGTTGCTGGTGCGCGACCATCCATTTGCGACCAGCAAGACGGTGAATGTGTTTCGGTTGGCGCCAATAGATCAGCCGGTTCATACAGATATGGCCCGGTATATTACCTCATTGCAAAAAGAAAGTATATGAATCATAACCTGACGACCATACCGGGCTATCGCATCAACGAATATATGCTGGTACTAAATCCGCACGAGGAATTGCGCGGCCGCATTATGCAGGTGCGTAAGGAGTTCAGTGAAAAATATCATGCAGGACTGATTGCCACCAGGCCGCATGTCACGCTGGCTCGCTTTACACAACTCGAAATGATGGAAGAGCGCATCATGAGCAGGCTGAAACTGGCGGCGATGGGATTTTACCCTTTTAAAGTGGAGTTGAGAGATTTTGGAAGTTTTCCGAGTCATACCATCACGATCAACGTCACCACCAAAGTGCCGATCCAGGAGCTGGTGCGCGAGATACGCGAGGGGCAGCGACTGATGAAGCTGGATAATGATAACAAACCGCATTTTATAGACGATCCCTATATAGTAGTGGCGCGTAAGTTATTGCCCTGGCAATATGAGAAGGGCTGGCTGGAATATTCGCACCGGCATTTTACAGGACGCTTTATAGCCGACAGTATGTTGTTGCTGAAACGAAGAATGGGTGAACGTGCTTACCAGATAGTGCAGCGCCTGGAATTCATGAATCTGCCCGTATCCACCAAACAAGGTGAGTTATTCGTATAGCCATAAAAAATAGTGGTTTGTTTTTCTCAGAGGGGAGTAAAAACACCGTCCGATGTCTGCCTGGCTCTGCCCGGGCAGGCCTCTCGAACGGGGACTCATGAAATTTTGTAGCAATCGCGAGGCTATCTACAATCACAAAAAGAAGAGAGCGCGTAAATGAAAAGTGTAAAGAAAGATTCGGTACCGGTTGCGCCACAGTCCGCTCCCGAAGACGCAGCATATCTCAAGGGCCGCGGCGCCCAGATCAATACAAAGAACCGGTTCCTGAAGCATGAACAGGTGCGGGAACATGCAGAAGGCATCGACGACTGGAGTGAAAGCAACGAGCCGACACAATATATAGAGCAGGAAGCAAAAAGCATCGTCAACAAGGTGGATAGCCCCGACGTAGGCATGTATTATAGTATGAATCCGTATGCGGGCTGCGAGCACGGATGCATATATTGTTATGCACGCAATGCCCACGAGTACTGGGGTTATAGTGCAGGACTTGATTTTGAAAGAAAGATTATTGTCAAGACAAACGCGCCCCAACTTTTCCGCAAATTCCTGATGCATCCCAAATGGGAATGCCTGCCTGTCAGCCTGAGCGGAAACACGGATTGTTACCAGCCCGCAGAACAGAAATACCGCCTCACGCGACAGTTGTTGGAAGTGGCTTACGAGTTCAACCAGCCTGTTGGAATAATCAGTAAAAACGGCAACATGCTGCGCGATCTCGACATCATGAAAAAGCTCGCGGAGAGAAACCTGATCTCTGTACTGGTCACCATCACCTCGCTGAATGAAGAGTTGCGACGTGTAATGGAGCCGCGCACTACAACAGCCAAACAACGACTGGCGCTCATCAAAGGACTAAGCGAGGCCGGTGTGCGGGTAGGTGTAATGATGGGACCCATGATTCCCGGTCTCAATGAGCACGAAATGCAGCGCATCATGCAAGCCGCCAAAGAAAATGGAGCAAGTTTCTCTGCCTATACATTCATAAGACTCAACGGAGCCATCAAACTGCTTTTCCACGACTGGCTCTACAAAAACTTTCCCGGCCGCGCCGACAAAGTATGGCACCTCATCGAACAAAGCCATAACGACCAGGTCAATGATTCCCGTTGGGGCGTGCGCATGCGCGGCGAAGGCAGCATCGCCGACATGGTCAACCAATCCTATAAGAAGTACAGCAAGCTGTATGGACTCAATGATGAAGACTGGGAACTGGATACTACGAGGTTTATGCGCCCCGGCCAGCAGATGAGAATAGAATTTGAATAAAAAGAATTTGAATTTGAATATGAATATAATTTCATTCAAATTCAGATTCAAATTCAAATTCTTTTTATTCAAAATGGGGGCGGTACCGTAACTTGAAGGTGTAGGTTACTATAGCGTTAAGTGAAGGGGTACCGCCCATGGACGACAACACGGGCTTGACAGAGTATGACTGTTATTTCTTTTTGAAGATTTCGCGAAGTGCTTTTTTTGTGCGTGTTACCTCGCGGCAGAGGCAGGAGATCTCACGCGAATTTTCCAAAACGTTCAGACTTTCCAGTACCGCCTCCAACGTCTGCAATTTCTCACGATAGTATTGTACAAGAACTTCCAGCGAGTCGGCATAAACCGGCTGTGAAATTTTTTTGTACCCGGAAAAGAGCTCGGAGGCCGGGTGACCATTCACCATACCGGCAGGCAACATCTTCATAACACAAAGTTTTAATGTTAAACCGGTCCATTGTCAGGGGGTTCGTTTTTGATCTGCGGCTATGGGTTTAGGGGTTAACCATTTCAAAGTTCACCTCTTTCTCGCTCCATAACAAGAGGTGAAGTACCGAATATGAAGAGTAAAGCATGTAAATAAATTAAGTACTTCTACGGATTTTTGATCGCATAATTGCGAATACCTTTAGCTACCAGTTTAACTTAAAACTCATTTTACTATGGCAAACATCTCAAAGAAATTATCCCTGACCACAACGACGCTGTCGACAGCGGTATTTGCTTTCCTGATCATCACGGCCATCGGCTGCAGCGACAGCGCGGGCCGGGAAAAGGGCGAATGGATTCCCACCCCTCCCGATACCTCAGCCCTGGGTAAGATCGACCATTTCATACCCATTGAAAGAATGGACGAATTCAAGAAACTGTTTGCCGCAGAAAAAGACTCTATACTCAGAGCCGTTCCCGGTTTGTCTATACCCAATAGTGAAGCATTTAATAAAGAATGGCTGCTGAAAGTGTTGAAAGATCCCAAATGCGTGGGCATTCGCATCTATTATGGAACCAAGAAAGGAGAAAGAGGAGAAGAGTTTCGTCTCATGATCGTAGGCGTTGACGAGCAAGGCAACGACCTGTACATCACCCGCGAAGGCTCTACGCTCGCAAACCAGGCTGATGATCCGGGCGGTAAAGGCGGTCTCGAATGGGGCAATTGCGATCCTCCCTGCAATCCATAATCGCCAATTGGTTCAAACCATTAGTTAATTAATACCCCATGGAGATAACTGTACCATGTCAGTTGAGCTTCGTTACATTCTAAGCCTGAGTATAATTTTCGCAGTTATAATCGGGATAGTAAGATTCCGGAAAATCGACCGGTCTTACTATCCCTTTATTTATTACGTATGCCTGGTAGTAATAATAGAAACCGCTTACCTTATTCTCACGGAAACCGGCCAGATCGAGGCTTTGCGCGTTGTGCTGAATATTTACGCCTTTCTTGAGTTCGGCCTGCTGGCCTGGCTTTTTCATTCCTGGGGCTTGTTCAACAGGAACCGGGCGTTTTTTACCAGCCTCATGATCGGCGCATTTGTCATTTGGTTGATTATAACTGTGATTGCCCAGCCCATCAATAAACAACCTAATCTCTATTTCCGGATACTGTATTCATTCGCACTGGTGTTGTTCGCTGTTTCAACTTTCAACAAGATGGTGGTAAACCACCGAAGAAAAATTTTTGAGAACGCCCAATTCTGGATTTGCCTGGGAATCATCATTTTCTTTACTTTTTTCCTGTTGGATAATGCAACTAAAATATCTTTGTTGAAACAGAATGTGAGTAGGGGATTTAGAAATAGTCTGCAGGAATTGCTTGTGTGGACCAATGTCTTGTCAAACCTGTTGTATGCCGTCGCCGCAATATGGATACCTCGGAAAAAGAATTTTATGACCAGCTTCTGATAGTAGTGGGCATAGTGGGAGTAATCTTGCTCTACTTCATTATTACCATTGTCCGCTATCAACGGCGCAGTTTACGGCTGCACAAGGAAAAGATACAGGCCGAAATTGATACCCTCGAAAAAGAACGTAGTCGCATAGCATCCGACCTGCACGACGAATTGGGCGCCCTGCTCGCCGCCGTCAAACTGCAGATCAATAGTCTTGATACCAAAGAACCCGAAGATCACCGCGTAATCCAGGGAGCGAGCCAGCATATTGATACCATCATCGCCAAACTGCGCGAGATTTCCAACAACCTCATGCCAAATACGCTGGTAAGAAAAGGGTTGAAAAAAGCCATCGAAGAATTTATTGAGAATACCGGGCAGGCCTCGGGACTGCAATTCAAATTTATTTGCAACCAGGAATTAAAGCTGGACCAGCAGAAAGAAATCAATATCTACCGCATTATCCAGGAAATTGTACACAACACGCTAAAACACGCAGGTGCATCGTACCTGATCATCCAGATCGCCGTTGAAGGTAATAGTTTGCTGCTGATGACAGCAGATGATGGAAAAGGATTCAATTATTTTGCAAAAGTGAAAGATAATCCCGGGCTCGGACTTCGTAACTTGCAGAGCCGGGCCGAGGTGATGGGTGGCGAGATGGCCTGCCAGTCGGAACCCGGCAAAGGCACGATGTACACTTTTGAAATTCCTTTATAAAAATATTTACCCGGTATGACGTTACACGGCAATATAAGAGTGATTATTGCTGATGACCATGAAATTTTCCGTGATGGGTTGCGCATCATGCTGCAAAAGCAGCCCGATATTCAACTCGTAGCCGAAGCCGCCGATGGCCGCGAACTGATTGACCAGGTAGAAAAATGGCAACCCGATATCGTGATCAGCGACGTGAAAATGCCGCGCATGGATGGCGTGACCGCCGCGCGTTATCTTGCCCGCCACCATCCGCAGGTCGGCATCATTGCGCTCACCATGTTCGATGAAGAAGACCTGATCATCGACATGCTGGAGGCCGGCGCCAAAGGTTATCTGTTGAAAAATGCCGACAAACACGAAATTGTCGAGGCCGTGAAATGTGTGTACGGGCAGGAACCCTATTACTGCCGTCACACCAGCAACAAACTGGCACAAATGGTGGCGAAAAGCAAATTCAACCCCTACAAACAGAAAGAGAAACCCGACTTCAACGAGCGCGAAAGCGAGATCATTGTCGATATCTGCAATGGGCTTACCAGCAAACAGATCGCCGAAAAAATATTCCTGAGCGTGCGCACCGTGGAAGGTCTTCGCATGAAGATCATGGAGAAAATGGAAGTGAAGAATACAGCGGGGATAATTATCTATGCCATCAAACATGGACTATTCAAACCCGACGCCTGATTCGCGTAAGCTGCGTAATCCATATCCAATTCCCGACTCCTTATCCGTGAAATCCCACAATCATCTTCCCAATCCGTGATCAAAAAAAAATCCCCATAAATTTTTTCGATTCAAAAAAATATTTACAACTTTGCGTCGTCAAACAAAAACAAAATAGAAAAATGCTCCGTCAGAATTTACATATCGAAACAAGGAAATGGTTCCGCCCAATACTGGGTAATGCCATGCGCGGGGCATATTATGCTGCAGAATAAGTTGAAGAAACTGATTCATAATAATATAGCCCCGGCAGTTGACCGGGGCTTTTTGTTTGTATACAGGGAAAGTATAGCCATGAAAAATTTTTTCTTTCCTGCTATGCAAATCAAATTAGTCCGCATCTAAAAGCAAACTGAAGAAATCATGCTAAGGCAAATGCAATCATATTGGACTAAACGAGAAGGCAGATTTACGGAACTAGCTGCCAGGGCGAACCATGTCCTCACCAATGTGATGGAGCCCGCAGGCAGTGGTAATACCAATTCGTATAAGCGACCGTGTTATATAAGGTGGCGTGCATAATATGTGTGCGTGCATGCTGCGAACCCGGTCGGTACAACGACCGGGTTTTTTTATGTCAAAACAAGAGGAGGTAACCATGAAAATGTTATTGATCGTCATGCTGGTAAGAGCGGTTATCGCCTGCATCGAAATCGCAACCAACAAGAACAAAAACAAGAGAAATATAAGCAACGAAGCTACTGCTGCAAAAGTGCAGCACCCTGCTGAAACCATGTTGCGTTAACGAAGGCCTCCCGGGTGAAAGCCTGGGGGGTACACAAATCCCGTCATCAACCTCAAAAATTAACTTATGGCAAAATTAAAACTACGTGGAAAAGAGCTTCGTTCGATCGGGTATCCCGAAGGACCGGTGATCAGCATTGCTATGAACGTGATGGAGAAAAATTTCAAACATTATACCGCCGAACAGGCTTTGGATATCCTGAAAGAGGTGCTGGCATCGCCGGCCGATTATGCCGCAGACGAAACGCTGGGCGCTATTGCCTCACAACTGATGCCAAAGCCGGAGGTGGAAGGAGTGGAAATTTCGCTCAACAACACGGGCATCCAGTTCAATGTGTTCGGAAGTGAATTCATCGAGCCCGGTGCTATGAACCAGATGTACCAGGCAGCGAAGCTGCCCATATCGGTGGCCGGTGCGCTGATGCCCGACGCACATGCGGGGTATGGATTGCCCATCGGTGGTGTGCTGGCAACAGAAAATGCTGTGATTCCCTATGGCGTGGGCGTGGATATTGGTTGCAGAATGTGTTTATCGGTTTTCGATATTGATCCCAAAGAACTGTCGCAGCGTGAAGCGTACTTCACCCGCGAATTGCAGGAAGCTACCTTGTTTGGAAGCGGAAAGGAATTCGCGAAAGCCACGGGGCATGAAGTGATCGATCGTAAGGAATTTGACGAACTGCCTTTGTTGAAAGGCTTGCAGATGCGGGCCGCCAAACAATTGGGTTCTTCTGGTTCGGGTAATCACTTCGTGGAGTTTGGTGTGGTGGAGATTACGGAGAAAGATGAAATCTTAGGAATCGAGCCTGGCAATTATGTCGGTCTGTTATCACACTCGGGTTCGCGGGCGTTGGGAGCCAATATTGCCAACCACTACACAAAGGCGGCGCGCAAGAAAAGACGCCTACCCGGAATAGCGAGCAACCTGGCCTGGCTTTCACTCGATGAAGAAGAAGGCATTGAATACTGGATGGCGATGAACCTGGCGGGAGATTACGCTTCAGCCTGTCACCATGTAATTCATGCAAAGATTGCGAAGCAGCTTGGCCGCCAACCGCTGCGTATGGTGGAGAACCACCACAATTTTGCGTGGAAAGAAATGGTACAGGGAAAAGAGCTGATCGTGCATCGCAAAGGGGCAACGCCGGCGGGTAAAAATGTGCTCGGGATCATTCCCGGTTCCATGACCGCTCCCGGTTTTATCGTAAAAGGAAAGGGCGAGGAAGCTTCGGTAAATTCCGCTTCGCATGGGGCCGGACGTAAGATGAGCCGTACGCAGGCTATGAAATCCATTACGCAGCGCGCGCTGAAGGAAATGCTGAAACAGCATGGCGTGAAGCTGATCGGGGGAGGATTGGATGAAGCGCCGCATGCGTATAAGGACATTCACACCGTGATGGGTGCGCAAAAGCAACTCGTGGAAACCGTTGGTTTGTTTTACCCGAAGATCGTGCGGATGGATGGATCGCCGGCTAAGCCCTGGCAGAGAGGTAATCAGCTGCTGGGTGAGTGAAGCTGATCGAAGATATAGCTCAATGGCGCCTGTTCGAGCACTTTACGCTCGCTGGCGCCATTATCATTTTCTTCCCATTTTATCAGTCGTATATTATCGCCTTCAATTTCGATGCCGGTAATATCGCCATCGCTGAAGCAGCAGCAGCCGGTGTTGAAATAAGAAGGTTTTACCATGGTCTTGTGAAATTGTTTGCCCGCATACTCCGCCTTGCGCAGCTCCAGTTCTTCAGCCAGTTCCTGTAATTTCACCAGGTCGTTGCGGTTCCTGGCTTCCTCCATTTGTTTGGTGATGCGCTCGATGTGATCCAGTGAGGCAAACACGGGTTTGTGCGTGTGCCCGGAAATAAAGATGAGATCGTCGTATTCGGCGCTCCATTCGTACATGATGATATTATGTTTGTCGACCAGCTCAAACGAATCAGAGACGGTATTAATGCTGATCTCGAGAAAGCGCTGAAGAGGGGTCCAGATGGCGGCCACCACCCAGGTGCTGAACCAGTTGCCATCGCTTTTCTTATCGCCCTGGTGACCATGTGAGAGGAAAATAGAATACTCGCGATCCTTGTGGCGTGTGCGAAGTACAATGCCTTCGTACACTTTCAGTTTTTTCCCAAAAACCTTTTTCAAGTACATATCGCGCGGCACGTCGAATTTCCATTCCAGGTCGTGGTTGCCATACAGGCGATAGTAGCGTTTTTGTTTCAGGAATTGCGCTTCAAGTTGCAACACTTCCTGGTTTTTCTCCATTACCTTATCCGGCTTGTTTTCCCAGAGTTCTTCGCAGTCGCCCAGGCTGATGAAAGTAAAACCATTCTTCAAATAGTATTTGAGCGCGGTGGTATAATTATTTTCCGAGAGGCGAAAATCATCGGCCAGGTCGCGCGCGCCCTTGTGCTGGTCGGAGAAAATGATGAATTTCCCTTTTTCCAGCTCAAAGGGAACCACCGTGTGTTTGTGCTTATTAACTTTTTCCAGCAACTGTGTGAGCGAGGAAAATACCTGTTGCTTATCGGGCGATGACGATATTTTTTCTGCCAGCCGGGTGACTGGTTTCTGCAGCCATTTCTGCAACAGTTTGCGCATGGTGAATAATTATGCTTTTATGGCAAGTCGAAAATCGTTACTTTTAGTCAGACTACCATGAAGCGGCTGCAAACAGTCTCACAATATCGCGCCAGGCGATGGTTCCTGGTCTTGTTATTGGCAAACGCTCTGTTTATCATTTTTGCCGGACTCTATTTGCGTCCCCTTACCAGCAATGACATCGTCAGGTTTGAACTCGCCAAAGAGGCCTCCGTAGCAGAAAGCATTGTACAAGAATGGAAGAGCGCCGGTCTGCATGAAAAGGCAGTGCACAGCATTTACCTCGATTTTTTGTTTATTATATTATATAGTGCAGGCCTTGCGGTGGCATCTGTATATATTTCGCGCCTCACTCAACATGAAATTCTCATCAAAACCGGCTATTTCTTTTCGTATGTAGCAATTGCAGCGGGAATTTGTGATATAATAGAAAATATGGCCCTGCTGAAAAATTTGTACGGCACCATTCACAACTGGAACACCATTCTGGCCTACGACATGGCCGCCACGAAATTTTCCCTGTTAATAATGACCATCCTCTTCCTGGGAATATGCGCAATATTCTGGCTGTTCAGGGGAGCGGGGGAAGAAAAGGGTTTAAGAAATTAAATGACAGTTACACTTTGATATAAATCTTCTTTCGGTCCATCCAATACACAATCAGCCAATAGAAAACTATCATACACAACGCGTACAACAGCGAACCTAATCGCGGGTCGCTGGAGGCGGGTGCGCAAAGATTGCGGTAAAACCAGGAGAAGGCTGTTGTGTAAACATTCTTCCCATTTTCATCCACATGATCCACCCAACGCAACAATCCAACCAGGCGCGGCAGAAATCCACTGAGGAAAAATATGAAGAGCGCGTTTTTGCCAAAAACGTTAAAAAATTCGAATAGTCTGCCCGCGGCGGTTTCATTGGCCTTCTTCATTTCAACCAAATACATCAACACGCTCAGCACCATGATCGCCAGTCCGGTTGTGTACAGCACATACGAACTGGTCCATATTTTCTTGTTAATAGGAAAAACAAGATCCCATACAAAACCGGTGAACACCAGCACGCAGCCGGCGACGAACAGGTTGGTGAGCATTTCGTAGGTCTTACCCTTGGCCTGGATGTAGTACCCTACGAAGTAGCCGAAGATCACCTGTACTATGGCGGGCAGGGTGCTGGCCAGGCCTTCGGGGTCGAAGGGAACGCCCTCGCCCCTGTACATATGGGCTACGCCCAGGATGTCTTTGTCTACCTGGGTGCCGAAATAGCCTTGCAGGCTATAGGGGTCGCCGGGGGTACCGAGCAGCAGGCACAGTGCCCAGTAGCCGGTAAGGAAGATGAAACTTGCCAGCAGCGCCCCACGTATCTTGAAGAAATAAATAATAAGCGAAGCAAAAAAGTAACAGAGTGCAATGCGCTGCAGCACTCCCAGTATGCGTATGCCCCGCGTGGGGTTGTCGGGGTTTACCCAATGTTTAAACTCCAGCGCACCCGAGCTGCCCCACTGTACAAAGGGGCTCCAGTTCAGGAAAAGCCCGATAGCGAAGATGATGAGGGAGCGGGTGATCACTTTTTTCAGAAAAGCGCCCCTGCCGGCCGCTTCCAGTCGCGGCATTACAAACGAGAGCGCATTGCCCACGGCGAACAGGAAAAAAGGAAACACCAGGTCGGTGGGCGTACACCCATGCCAGGCCGCATGCTTAAGGGGAGAATACATATATGACCAGCTGCCTGGGTTATTTACCAGGATCATGAGGGCAACCGTGGCGCCGCGGAAAATATCGAGAGAGTAGAAGCGTTTATGCACTGCGAATTATTTGGGGGTGTAAGGTATGGACAACCGGAAACGCAAGATAGGCAGATACGAACAAATCAGCTAATGCGTTCTGTGACTGGGTCAATAACATTTTTTGTTGAGAAATAATGATTTAAGTTTTTGCCATTGAAATATTACGCATTAAAAATCACCTATATTTGCAGGCAACAAACCATTGAATGCAGGCTTATGCAAGCGGAGCACTCTGAAGCCTGGGTTGGAACTGGCTTTGCGGCTTCAAATGGCAAAGAACTAATACCTGTGAATGACGTGAGAGTACGGCCTGACAATACTGGAAATTTATAGTGGAAGGGTATAAGATGGGTACTACGGCAAGTAATACTCACTTATACCTTTTTCAATTATATACCCGTGCCCTAATGAACCGCAAAGATATATCCCCTTGAAATTTAGTTGGTTACAAAACAAACCTGTGACTGACGTGGCGAAGCTTTGCAAAAACTGACCGATTTACATGGCAGTACACACAACAAAGAAATGGTATGCGGTTTACACTAAGCCTCGTTGGGAGAAGAAGGTGCACCGGTTGTTGGCGGAGCAGCAATTGGAAAGCTATTGCCCGCTGAACAAGGTTTACCGCAAGTGGAGCGACCGGATAAAAATTGTGGAGGAGCCGCTGTTTAAGTCGTATGTGTTTGTGCGCATTCCCGAATCAGACAAGACCAGCGTGCGCATGATAAATGGTGTGGTCAATTTCGTGTATTGGTTAGGTAAACCCGCTGTTATAAAAGATAAGGAGATTGAAACCATCAAGCGCTTCCTGGACGAATACGAAGATGTGCAGGTGCGGCAGATAGACAGGTCGCCTGCAGACCTGAAGCCCGGCGGAAAAGTGGTAGTAAAGGAAGGGATACTGATGGGTCGAAGAGGCGTGATCAAGAAAGTGCTGAATAACAAGGTAGAGGTTACGATTGAAAGCATCGGCTACACACTCACTGCTTTTATCAAGAAGTCGAAAATTTCGATGGTCCGCAACGGATGAACAGGATCCGCTTTGCCATATTAGGTTGCGGTAGAATCGCCCGGCGGCATGCAGAGCAGATCGCCAGGCTAGGACAACTGGTAGCTGTATGCGATATAGTGAAACGGCGGGCCGATGAATTAGCCGCTGCCTACCAGGCAGAAGCTTACTACGAAGCCGAAGCGCTTTTCAACAATAAGAATATAGACCTGGTGGTGGTATGTACACCCAATGGCTTGCATGCCGAACACAGTATAGGTGCCTTGAACAGAGGTTTTCATGTATTGTGCGAAAAGCCGATGGCAATAAAAGTGGCAGACTGCGAACGCATGATTGAGGCCGCTGCCGCCGCCCGCAGGCAATTGTTTATAGTAAAACAAAACCGCTATAACCCGCCCGTAGCCGCCCTCAAACAACTGGTGGACGAAGAAAAACTGGGGCAGATCTTTAGTGTGCAGGTAAATTGTTTCTGGAACCGCGGAGCAGATTATTATCGCGATACCTGGAAAGGCACCCAGTCGCTCGATGGTGGTACGCTCTTCACACAATTCAGTCATTTTGTAGATCTCCTTTACTGGCTGGCCGGCGATGTGAAATCGGTCTCGGCCTGGCTTCGCAACTACTCGCACCAGGGAATAATAGAATTTGAAGACACGGGAGTGGTGGTAATGCAAATGGAAAATGGGGCATTGGCCACCCTGCAATATACCGTTAACAGCTATGCCAGGAATATGGAAGGTTCCATTACCGTATTTGGCAGCAAGGGTACGGTAAAAGTGGGTGGGCAATATCTTAATACCATTGAGTATCAGAATATAGAAGGGCATGCTATTGAAAATCTGCCCCCCGGCAATAAGGCCAACAATTACGGATTTTATGAAGGCTCCATGAGCAATCATGATAAAGTGTACGACAACGTGGTGGCGGTGTTGAGCGGGCAGGCGCCCATGACCACCAGCCCGCATGACGGGTTGAAAACAGTGGAAATCATCGAGAAAATATATAAAGCGGCATTTCGTTTATGAATCAGCCCGAAATATTGAAATCGCAGATCAGGGATGTCAGTTTCGGCGCAGGAGTAAAGGTGGTAGAGCCCGTAAACCTGTACGAGTGTAACATAGGCGAAAATGCTTTCATCGGACCTTTCGTGGAAATTCAATCCGGAGTCACCATTGGTGCACGCACCCGCATACAATCGCACAGTTTCATATGCGAAGGAGTAACCATTGGCGATGATTGTTTTGTTGGTCATGGAGTAATGTTTATTAATGATACATTTGAATCCGGCGCTCCGGCAGGTAATAAGGAAAAATGGAAAAAAACTCAAATCGGCAATAACGTATCGATCGGGTCAAATGCTACGCTGCTGCCGGTTTCTGTGTGCGATGGTGCAGTGATAGGAGCGGGTGCGGTGGTAACCGCCGATATTGTTGAAAAAGGTATATACGCAGGCAACCCGGCAAGACAATTACGTCGCTTATAAAACAGCTTTAGCGAACTCTCAAACTTCAATATGAAATTATTTCTGCACTTATTAGCGTTTGCATTCATATCGGGGATGGTATCCTGTTACAGCGTTAAGCCAATTGCTTACCTGGAGGGAAACACCGATTCGCTGCCTGCCGAAGTATTGTTCCAGGAACCGACCATTCATCCCCGGGATGTATTGGGCATTATGGTGGTAAGTGACAATCCCGCAGCATCTGCGGTGTACAACCAGTACATCAATGCAAGTGGCGCCGGGGACGTAAGCTCCAGCGCCGGCCTGCTGCAAGCCAGTCCCACGCAAAATCAAAATGGATACCTGGTAAGTGAAGACGGCTTTATTGTGATGCCTTCCATTGGCAAAGTGAAAGTGGAAGGAATGACCAGGAAACAACTTGCCGATTCGCTGGTCAATTATTTTGTAACGAATGATCTGCTCAAGAACCCCGCCGTTGATGTACGTTTTCTCAATTATCGCGTTACCATGCTCGGCGAAGTGATGCGACCGGGTGTGTATACGGTGCCGGTAGAAAAAGTGAGCGTGTTGGAAGCATTGGGACTTGCCGGCGATTTGACGATTTGGGCCAGGCGAGACCAGGTAACGGTAATAAGGGAAGCCGGTGGCACCCGTGAGTTTGGCAGACTTGATCTTACCAGTCCCGACATTTTCAAATCACCCTATTTTTATTTAAAGCAAAACGATATAGTGATCATCGGCCAGAGCAAAAAGAAGGCAACTCAATCTGACCAGGCCACGCTTCGATACATAGCCGTCAGCACAAGCATATTATCAACAGTGGCAATCATTGTTAACTTATTCCGTTAATCTCTTCAATGTTAAAATAAAATGACCGAGGAAACGTCTGCTACCGGAACCAATAAATCGAACCTGAGCCCAAGGGAAATTGCCCTGCGCTACATGCATTACCTGCCATGGGTGATACTTTCCATAGCATTGTTTCTTATCGGCGCATTCTTGAAAATCAGGTACACCACGCCCATATACAGCGTATCTGCCAAGCTGCAGGTTAAAAATCAGAGTCACTACGCCGGCAGCGGCGAAAAGTTCGACGATATCTTCATGATGCAGGGCGCCAGCCGCAACCTGAGCGACGAAATTGAAATCATCAAGTCCAGGCCTATGGCCACACGCGTGGTGAAAAGCCTCAAAATGCAGTTGCAGATACTCAACAAGGGAAGTATACGCACATCCAAAATCTATCTGCGCGACGCTCCTTTCAATGTTCACATCATTCAGCTGCGCGACTCTTCAGTGTCATTCAACCAGCCCATCACGGTGCTCAACGATCAGCAGTTCAGGCTGGGAGAAGATCAACAGGTTCATTCCTTTGGCGAAATACTCAACATGCCTTATGGTAAGCTGATGCTTGTTCGCAACAGTAATAACCTCCGCGTTTATGCCAGCAATGAATTTATTCTGAACTATCAGCCTGCCGAGCAGCGGGCCGTAGCAGTCAAGTCCACGCTGAATGTGGCCCAGGCCAATGATTTTTCCAGCGTGCTCACGCTTACTTACCTCACTGAGAACATCAAGATTGGCCTTGATATCGTGAACCAGTACATGGAGGAGTTTGAAAAATTTAGCCTGGAAGAAAAACGCAGCATTGCGGTAAAGACGCTCGCCTTTATTGATGAACAACTCGATACCGTACGCGCGGAATTGGGTGGGGTAGAAAACAGCCTGCAACAATACAGGGAGCGCAATAAAATATTTGCGCCCGAGCAGCAGAGCCTGATGTCTTTCTCCGAAATTTCTGAAAGCGTTCGCGAACTTACCCGCCAGCAGGTGAAACTGAAAGTAATCGATTACCTGGTTTCATATATAGGCGACCCGAACAATCCTTATCGTATTGTGCCTGCCACGCTGGGTATTGATGAGCCATTGCTGGTTCAGCAGATTACCGAGTATAATAAGCTGCAACTCGACCGGGAGACTTCTTTAAAGTCGATGGGCGCCAGCCACCCTGCGCTGGTCAGCATGCAGGCAGGCATTGAGAACCTGCGAAAGGACATGCTGGAAAACCTGAAAAACATTCGTGAGACTTACCAGCTTTCTATCCGCAACCTGGAAGCCATTGCCAAGGGTGCGGAATCGGAGATACGCGCCATTCCGCAAAAAGAAAAGCAATTGCTGGAAGTAACCCGCCAGCAGAGTATTCTCCAGGAACTCTATTCATATCTGTTGCAGAAAAAGCTGGAGACTTCTATCGCTTCGGCTTCTACCATGTCGAATATCAGGATCATTGAGCCTGCCACCGGATCGGGAAACCCGGTTAGTCCCAACAAAAACGCCCTGTATGTAATTGCATTGGTGTTGGGCATAGGCGTACCGGCCGGCATCATCTTCCTGCTTGAATTCCTGAACGACAAGGTAACCAGCAAGTCTGATGTCGAGAAACATACTACTGCGCCGATTCTGGGCGAAATTGGTCATGCTGAAAACTCCGGCGCACTGGTGGTCACATCCAACAACCGCCAGTTTATTGCAGAGCAGTTCCGCATAGTGCGCTCCAACCTTCAATATATTCTGCCGCGCGTACCGCAGCCGGTGATCATGGTGACTTCCTCATTCAGTGGCGAAGGAAAATCATTCATCAGTACCAACCTGGGCGCTGTATTAGCCATTTCGGGAAAAAAAACAGTGATACTGGAATTTGACATCAGGAAGCCCAAAATATTGAAAGGTCTTGGTTTGAACGAGCGCAAGGGTATCACCAACTTTATTGTAGGCAGTGTGGACATTTCGCAGATCATCTATCCTGTGCCTGATGTAGACAACCTGTTTGTAATTCCCTGCGGCCCGGTACCCCCCAATCCTGCCGAATTGCTGTTGAACACGAGGGTGAAGGAAATGTTCGAAGAATTGCGGCGACGTTTCGATGTAATTATCGTTGATACGGCTCCTGTGGGCCTGGTGAGCGATTCCATTACGCTGGGCCAGTTTGCCAATGCGGTGGTTTATATTGTTCGTCACAATTACACCCTGAAAAAGCAAATAGGTCTTGTGGAAGAGCTATACACAAACCAAAAGCTACCGCATTTATCCATCATCATCAATGATATTAAACAAAAAGCTGGTTATGGAGGCTACTATGGTTATGGGGGTTACGGGTACGGATATGGGTATGGGTTCAGTAGCAATAACAGCTATTTTGATAACGGCAATAAACCATCAAGACCTTTCTGGAAAAGGATTTTCAGCCGGAGTAAGAAAGCTTAACAATTGCCTCTTCACTAAATTCTAATTGCGAGAGACTATGGCCGATGAATTGATCATAGAACCGGGTCAAACGGAAAAGCATTATTGGCGCGATTTGTGGCATTACCGCGAATTGTTTTACATACTCAGTTGGCGCGACATCAAGGTCAGGTATAAGCAGACAGTTATTGGCGCCGTCTGGAGCATATTGCGGCCGCTGCTTACCATGATCATCTTCACATTTATTTTCGGCCGCATAGCAGGCATGCAGAAAGATACTTCTGAACCTTATGCATTGGTTGTATTGGCTGGCATGTTGCCCTGGCAGTTTTTTGCTACTGCTCTCGCAGAATCAGGAAACAGTCTTATCCTCAACTCCAACCTGGTTTCTAAAGTTTATTTCCCCCGCATGATCATACCGGCGAGCTCTGTTATAACGAGCCTGGTCGATTTTGCCATTTCGTTCGTCATACTGGTGGCGATCATGATCATTTATATGTACACGCCGTCCCTGAACATAATAGCCTTGCCGGTTTTTATTCTCATGGGGTTTCTTGCCGCCTTTGGCGTAGGCCTGTTTATTACGGCGTTGAATGTTAAGTACCGCGACTTCAGGTATATTATTCCATTCATTGTGCAATTCGGTCTTTTCATATCACCGGTAGGCTGGACAAGCGACCGCATCAGCGACCAATGGCGTGCGATTTATTCCATCAATCCCATGGTAGGCGTAATTGACGGTTTCCGGTGGTGCATTCTGGGATACCCGCTTTACGTGCCGGGTTTCCTGGTATCGTTGGGCGTTACATTCCTCTTCCTGGTTATTGGGATCCGTTATTTCCGTAAGACAGAAAAGAGCTTTGCAGACAATATTTAAACAACAGTATGAGCGAGGTTATTAAGGTTGAAAATCTTTCAAAGAAGTTTACGATAGGTCACCAGGAAAAGGAAAGATATACTGCATTACGCGATGTGATGGCTCGAAAAGCCAAAAAGATTTTTACTTTTCCTTTTTCCCGGAAAAATGAAAAAACTGTCTATAGAAAGGAAGATTTCTGGGCGCTGCAGGATATCAGTTTTTCTGTAGAGAAGGGTGATCGTGTGGGTATTATCGGTAGAAACGGTGCAGGTAAAAGTACCTTGCTTAAAATACTCAGCCGGATCACGGAACCTACTGCGGGAAAGATCACCCTGCGTGGTCGTGTGGCCAGCCTGCTGGAGGTGGGAACTGGTTTTCACCCCGAGTTAAGCGGCCGTGAGAATATTTTTCTTAACGGCGCCATTCTGGGCATGAGCCGTGTTGAAATCAGGAAAAAGTTTGATGAAATTGTTGCCTTCGCAGAAGTTGAAAAATTTCTCGATACACCCGTGAAGCGATACAGCAGCGGCATGTATGTGCGGCTTGCCTTTTCTGTGGCGGCGCACCTGGAGCCCGAGATAATGATTGTGGATGAAGTGCTGGCCGTGGGCGATGCCCAGTTTCAACAGAAATGCCTGGGTAAAATGGAAGACGTGAGCAAGAACGATGGCCGGACCGTGCTGTTTGTGAGCCACAATATGGGCGCCATCACCGCGCTATGCCAGAAGGGTGTGTTGCTCTCGCGTGGAAAAGTTGAGCGCAGCGGTCCCATCGACGAAGTGGTGGCCAATTATTTAAAAAGCCAACAGCTCAGTGCCGGGCTTTCGCTTCTTAGCCGCACCGACCGTAGCGGCACGGGAACTTCACGCTTCTCCGAAATTTATTTCTGCGACTCGGAAGGACATCGCGTGGAGCAGCTGCTCTCGGGGCAAACCTGTGAATTGCGTTTTCGCTATGAAGGCACAGGACGATTTTCGAAACCGCAAATAAAATTTACTATTTATAACCGTACCGGTCAGCCCGTTACGCATTTTGACAGTAACCTGCAGAGTCCTTTTCCACCCTTGCCGGGCAGCGGTGAATTTGCCTGCCGTTTTCCCAAACTGCCTTTGTCGGCGGGTTATTTCAACATCAACGTAGTGCTGGTGAATGATGGCGTGGTGATTGACTATGTTATTTCTGCTTTTACGTTCACCGTGTTACCAGGCAACTTTTTCGGAACAGGTCGTAATGTGGGTGGTGTGGAAGATGTTTGCCTGTACGAACAGGACTGGCATTTTATCGACTAATATATGCTCAATCGCTTATTCAATAAATTTTCAGACAAGCTGGTAAGACAGCTGAAGGCGGAAGACCGCGCCCTGATGAGGGGCACCGACGGCTGTGCACAAACCGCGTTGATGCTTCAGTACCGCCAGTTGCTCCAAAGCGGCGCGCCGCTTCCTACATTCAGGGAGGTAGGATGGAAAGCCTATTCGCAAACCGATGAAGACGGAATTATTCATTTCCTGTTTTCGATATTAGGTACCACCAACAAAAAATCAGTAGAGATTTGCGCTGGCGATGCCACAGAATGTAATACCATCAACCTGATATTACATCGCGGCTGGACCGGGTTGCTGGTTGATGGAAACGCAGGCAATGTAGAGCGTGGAAAACAGTGGCTCAGCAAACATCCTAATACTTATGTGTCGCCCCCGGTTTTTGCCTGCGAGTGGATTACAAAACACAATGTAAATGATCTGCTGGAGAAAAATGGTTTTGCCGGTGAAATTGACCTGCTGTCTATCGATATAGACGGAGTGGACTATTGGCTCTGGAAAGCCATTACAGTGGCGAACCCGAGAGTGGTGGTAATTGAATACCAGCAGCACCTTGGCCCTGAGCGTTCGTGGACTATTCCCTATTCAGATGATTTCAATGCCTGGCAACATCCTGTTACGGGCTGGCTGCCCAACTATGCCGGCGCCTCGCTGCGTGCATTGAATAAGTTGGCGGCGGAAAAGGGCTATCGCCTGGTAGGCACCAACAACTATTGCTTCAACGCATTTTTTGTGCGTAACGACCTGGGTCAGGATCTTATTCCAGCCGTACCGGTAGAAAATTGTTTCGATCACCCGCGGGCGCAATGGAGCATGCAAAACCGTTTCCAAACCGTTGCCCACCTGCCATGGGTGGAAGTGTAAATTGTATGAAGAAAATTATCCGTACAGCGTTTGACACTATTATAAATGGAATCTCCCGGCTGGTTTACCTGTTAGCCGGATCCAAAAAAAGCAAACGCGTATTAATCGTGGCACCTTCATGGGAAGGCAGCCTGGGCGATGAAGCCGTTATAGATGCGCTGAGCCATGCGTTGAAGGAGAATGGATATAGCGTAACGCTCGTTCACTGGGATAATCAAAATGCCTGGAACGGACTGCAGGCCATTCACGATAAAATTTCAGCAACTGCTTACTTCAAATCGGGCGGCTGGTCTGAAAGAATAAAATTTATTTTTCGTTTTCCGCGCTACAGCCGCTTTTACCTGCTGGGGACTGATATGCTCGACGGCTGTTATGCAGAGTGGCTTACACTTGGACTATTGCGTTTAACGCGGCAGGCAGCCATTACTGGTCTCGAAACCACGCTGGTGGGATTCAGCATAAACACCTGGCAAAGGCCATCGTGTATAAAAATGCTGAAGGAAATGCCCTCCAGGGCCAGGCTGTGCGTGCGTGATGATGTGTCGCTGGCGCGCCTGGAACAACTTACCGGCAGAAATGACCTGATTCTTACCGCTGATATAGCATTCCTGTTGCCGCCCACGCCACAGGGCCCGTTTGCCTTAGAAGCCATTAACTGGATAAATCAACAAAAACAAAAAGGCCATATCGTGGCCGGCGTAAATATCAATCCCCAGTTGTTCGAAGGATTTGAGCAATCCTCTTCCCAGATTTCAAAACTGTTCGCCGATGCGCTGGCAAAGGTTTCGGCAGAGCATAATCACCAGATATCATTTTTCCTGCTTCCCCACGATTTCAGGCCCAATAACAGTGATGTGCAATTGCTGAATGGCACGTTGGATGCGTTGCCGCAGCCGGTGCGCGACAATACCTATATAATTGCACAAAAACCGAGGGCTTCGGAGATCAAAGCCATTGCCGGCACATTCGACATTGTAATGACCGGTCGCATGCATGTGGCTATTGCTACCCTGGGACAAGGCACGCCGTTGGGTTGCCTGGTGTACCAGGGAAAATTTGAAGGCTTGTTTAACCATTTTCAACTCCACGACCAGTACAAAGCCGACCCCAAAATAATAACCGACCCGCAGGCCACCGCAGCTTTCCTGGCTCGCCTGATCGGCGACAGGGCTATAATCAGGCAAAAAGTAGCCGAACGGTTATCCACCGTAAAGCAATTTTCCCGAACCAATCTGGGATAGACTTGGCCATTACAGGCTTTACTATGCGTATCCTTCACCTTATTCCCTATAAAGGCCTTTGTCCACCGAAAAACGGCGGGGCGCTTCGTTGTTACCACCTGCTGCACCAGCTGGCGCGCTTTCACGAGGTGGATTTGGTGGTGCGGCAAGAGCATTTCGAAAAGAATGATGAATATGCATTGCCTTCTAATGTTCGCATATTCACCCCCGCCTCGGTAAAAAGAAAAAAAGATTTGTTTGATTTGTTGCCGGATAAATTAAGCAATGCGTTACGATATCGCTGGCTTAACAGATCGTTTTTCGGAAAAGCGCACAGCACGCTGCTTGAATTCTATCCCGTTTGCCACCACGTCTTATCGCACAATCAATATGATGCTGTGCTTTTTGAGCATGTTTCCACTTTGAAACTGGTACCCCTCGTTAAGCGCTTGTCGCCCGGGGCCATCCGCCTGGTAGATGCACATAATGTGGACCACTTGCTGATGGCGCAAACGGCCACCACGCCTGAGGAACTCAGACAGGTGGAGGCAATCAAAAAGGCGGAAAGTATGCTGTACAAACAAGCGCATATCGTATTAGCTTGTAGTGAACTGGATAGTGAGATATTCAAAAATATTAACGGCAACCGCATCAGGTCGCTCGTGGTGCCGAATGGCGTGGATGTTACCAATAGAAAATTCTGTCAGGCTAAGGATCCGTTGACGGCTAAGAAAATTCTTTTTTGTGGTTCGCTGGACTATACTCCTAACATCAACGGGCTGTTGTGGTTTTACAACGATGTGTGGCCGACGGTTCTGTCTTCGCAACCCGATGCCCGATTGGTAGTGGTGGGGCGAAGAGCTTCACCCGAAACATTTGCGGCAATGCTGCATGATGCAACTGTTGATTTTATCGGAGAAGTGGATGATGTTGTCCCTTATTATTATCAGACTTCGATAGCGATTGTCCCTTTGCATGAAGGTAGCGGTACAAGGTTGAAAATACTTGAGGCAATGAGTCTTGGCAATGCAATAGTGTCAACCAGCAAGGGAGCAGAAGGTATCGATTATGTGGCCAACGAGCATATATTGATTGCCGACCAGGCGCAAAACTTCGCTGAATCCATCTGCAAACTGTTGACTGACGACGAGACCAGGGAGAATCTGCGCCGAAAAGCCAGGCAACTGGCAGAAAGTAAATACGATTGGAACTCGATAGGGCAAAGACTTAACGAAGAAATTAAGAAGCTATAATGGAAACTCCGCTGGTAAGTGTTTTGATGACTGCTTTCAATCGCGAAAAGTATATTGCCGAGGCTATTGAATCGGTGCTTGCGTCTACCTACAAAAATTTTGAATTGATAATTGTGGATGATAGGTCTTCCGATAATACCTTATCGGTTGCAAAAAGCTATGCTGAAAAAGACGCGCGGGTAAAAGTGTATTGCAATGAGGTTAATCTGGGAGATTATCCGAACCGAAACAAAGCTGCTTCCTATGCAAAAGGGAAATATCTGAAGTATGTGGATTCAGATGATAAGATATATTCTCACTGCCTTGAAGTGATGGTGAATAGCATGGAGAGGTTTCCGGAAGCTTCCTGGGGTTTGATGGCGCAATGTAAATCGGGGTGGGACAAAGAATTTCCATTTCAGCTGACGCCGCCGGAAATTTTTGAATACGATGAAAGGGGCATGAGGATATTGTCAAGGGCGCCGCTCTCCATGATCTTTAACAGGGAATGTTTTGAAAAAGAGGGTGGTTTTCATCCCGTTCGCCAGTGGGGAGATGCTGAGTTTACGCGGCGAATGGCCATTCAATATAACCTTGTAATTATAGAGCCCGACCTCGTATGGTATCGTACCCATGATGAACAAGAGAACGCGCTAAACAGCAAAGTGAAGCGTTTCCAGATGGCAGCCTGCAATCACTTTATAGAACTCTACAACTCGCCCAGGAGCAATCTGGATAAGGCAACTACTGAAAAACTGATCAAAAAGCAACGAAAACTTCGTTCGGCGATCATTTTCGATAGTTTAAAGCGTTTTAGATTCAAAGAAGCATGGAGCTTGTATACAATGGTAAAAAATAACGAGAAACAGTGAAAAACAAGATTTGCATCATAATTCCTTATTATGGCAAATGGCCACGCTTTTTTGACTTGTACCTGAAAAGCTGCTCATATAATGATTGGCTCGATATCCTGTTTATTACCGACCTGGAATTGCCAGCCGGCACATTTAAAAATGTTTCTAAGCGGCATATACCGGCCAGTGAAATAAAGTCTATTTTTTCAGAAAAATTACAATCAGAAGTTTCACTGGATTCGTTCTATAAACTATGTGATCTCAAACCTACCTATGGATATGTTTTCCAGGATTGGATAAAGGAATATGCTTTTTGGGGTTTTGGCGATGTTGATCTCATTTACGGCAATACGAGAAAATTCCTAACCGATGAGTTGCTCGACAATTACGATATTATCACCTTCCGAACCGAATGGATATCCGGTGCCCTTACCCTGTTTCGCAATACACCGGAAATAAATACGCTGTTTAAGAAAAGCCCCGACTGGAAGAAGGTAATCAGCTCGCCAAAGCATTTCTCATTTACAGAAATTGCCCATTTTTACAACGAGGTGAAGAGTGGACAATCTGCTTTGGAAGTGCCTACAGAAATTGTCAGCTTCACTACGGTATGCAAGCGTGCGGCAGTAAATGGCGAGCTAAGGTATTTTGAGAAAAAGTTGATCAAAGAAAGCATTTCAGAGGGTGAATATCTTTGCTTCGATAAAGGCGTGATAAAAGATAATAAGGAAGTGGAATATCTCCATTATCATTATATCACTGAAAAGACAAAACGTGCTTTCCGCTTTCCGCAATGGGAAACAATTCCTGATAAATTTTATATAACGCCTACTGGATTTTATACAACGCAGCAATTTCGCTGGGAGCCATTGCTAAAGTGGGCTCGCAGAGTGAGAGGATTTCGAAAGGCGGCCGTGAGAAAACTGGCCAACAGTTAAATGCATGTATAAGGCAGTTTATTCAAGAAAAATTAATCCCTTGAAATGAAACAACAGCTGAAAAGTTTGTTCGAGAAATTGACCGGTACAAAGATTTACAGAATCCCTCCATTTGGAACAGATGTAGTAGCAGATATTGCCAATAAGTTCAAGGGATACCAGTTTAAGCTGATCTTCGATGTGGGAGCCAACATCGGACAGTCTGCGGCTGAGTTCAGGAAAAAGCTTCCGCAAACACCCATTCATTGCTTCGAGCCCAGTGCCTCCACGTTTCAACAATTACAACAGAATCTGTCGGGCTACAATAATATATACTTTCACAACCTGGCCCTGGGCGGCGAAACGAAAGTGATGAAAATGGTGCATGGGGAATCATCTGACAAAAACAGGCTGGTTCGTACTGATGAAATTGCCACTGCCGAAGCAGATTCTGAAGAAGTGCAAATGACAACACTTACTGAATTTTGCAGGCAGCATAACATACAAAATATTTCATACCTCAAAATCGACACGGAAGGATTTGACCTGGAAGTGCTGAAATCGGGCGATGAAATGTTGCGGGCAAATGCCTTCGACTTTGTGGAAGTGGAAGTAGGTATGAACCCGACCAATAAGTTGCATGTGCCTGTTGAGGAAGTAAAGAAATATATGGAAGAACGGAAGTATTATGTGTTTGGCATTTACGAACAAGTGCATGACTGGGTAACACAAAGACAGTTTCTCCGCAGGACCAACACTGTATTTGTTTCAGGAAAAGTTGCAGGTTTTTAGAAGCCGGCATGATAAATAGAATTAAATATTTTCTTCGGCGTCCACTACAACTACCAATAGTAATACTTATTCAACTGCCCTATTTTGCCTTTCTCAGGAAGACGCTGGAATACCAGAACAAGGTAAATTTTGAGTTTTGGTTCAAACAGAAAGTGTTGAACTGGGGTGGTAACCGCAGGGCATATTGGCCGGTGCATTGGACCAGCAGAGTGTTTGACCCCCAAAACATCATCATTGGGGTTGATTCCGCGCCGGGTATTAATGGCGGTGCGTACATTACCGGCAAAGGAGGTATCACCATCGGAAATTATTGCGTATTTGCCAAGAATATAATAATCGTCAGCTCCAATCACGACTTATATGATTTGCGTAAGTCAGTGCTGGCCCCTGTGAAGATTGGTAACTACTGCTGGTTAGGTGCGGGCGCCAAAATAATGCCCGGGGTAGAAATCGGCGATCATACTGTAGTGGCTGCCGGCGCAGTAGTCACAAAAAGCTTTCCCGAAGGTCATTGCGTTCTCGGCGGTGTTCCCGCCAAAAAAATCAAAGAACTGGATCCGGAAAAATGCGTGAAGTATGAGCACGACATCAAATTTTACGGATACCTGTCTGAGAAAAAATTTAAGCGCCGCATGCAAAAACTATACGGGCAACAATTACCCCTATGAGTAGCACCGGAGCAAATATGGCTGATGAGCGACTGGTATCGGTAATCATTCCCTGCTACAACGCGGCCCAATGGTTGCCCGGCTGCATTGAGTCTGTGCTAAAACAGGATTGGCCGCTTGAAATTATCATTGTAGATGATGCCTCCACCGACAACAGCCGCAAAATTATTTTACAATATTCACAACAATATCCCGGGAAAATAAAGGCCGTTGACAATACGGTAAAAGGTGGCAATAATGCACGCAACCTGGGCATGCAACATGCATCGGGCGCTTTTATACAGTGGCTGGATGCGGATGATTTTTTGATGCCCGGCAAATTGCAGGCGCAGGTCAACGCACTGCTGCAGTCGTCGGAAAACAGCATCGCCTATTCCGATTGGGAATTGCACCAATACGATGAGTGGGGCAGGATATTGCAAAAAGAAATTAAGAAGTCGGCTCCCTACCCGGATTACCTGTATGAACTGCTGCGCAATAACTGGCTGCCACCGCATGCCTACCTGTTAAGACGGTCGGTTGCCGAGCAATTGCTGGCAGTGAAAGCCTGGAACCCCGACACGCCTATCTCACAAGACCGGGAATATTTTACACGCGCCGCCATTCTGGGCGCTCAATTTATATATGTGCCCGGCTTTTATAGCATATATAATCGCTGGCACACACTATCCGTGTCCCGCTCCCGCCCTATACAGGAAACTGCAAAAGTAATTGTGCGTCTGCTGCAGAGTTTTGCACAAGAGATCAACGCACAGCCACATTTCAGCGAAACAAAAAAGAAACTGTACCGCCGGGTAATATTAACCCAGATTGCCTATTGGTCAAGTTTGTACAATGTGCCGGTGAATGAGCAGATCAATTTGTCGGATATTAAGTGGGGTTTGATTTCGGGTATGCGTTCACGGTGGAAAGTATTGAGGAAATTAGTGTCTGGTAAAAAGACGCAACAGCTTTGAGCCAATGGAAAAAGCAGCCAATAGGGCAGGCATAACCTACTTCCTGAGTCACCCCATCCAATACTTTTCTCCCATGCTGCGGGAAATGGCTAAGGAGTTTGACCTGGACGTATGCTATTTCTCGGACAATAGCTTAAAAGAATCTTTTGACGCGGGCTTTGGACAAAAAGTGGCGTGGGACATTCCTTTGCTGGAAGGCTACCAGAGCCAATTTCTTAAAAACCATCGAAGCACCCAGGGGCTGAATAACCGGTTCTGGGATGTATGGAATCCCGGCGCCTGGAAAGCCGCGCGACAGAAAGGAAAGAAAATTATTATAGTAAACGGCTGGACCTATGGCAGCAACTGGCTGGCGATGATTTCAGCAAGACTGAGCGGCAGAGAAGTGTGGCTGAGAGCGGAAAACCCATTGAACCAGGAATTGCGGAAGAGTGCCCGCGTACGCATGGTGAAACGCTGGCTCCTGGGCCGCTTCCTGTTCAAATTTTTGGTGAGCCGCTGCCTGTATATCGGCACTGAAAGTAAAAAGTTTTTTCAATACTACGGCGTCCCCGAACGAAAACTCTGCTTTACGCCCTATGCGGTGGATAATCATTTTTTTTCAACAGAATATGAAAAATACAGAAATTGTCTGCCGCAACTAAAAGAACAGTTGGGACTTCCTGCCGGGAAAAAAATCATTCTTTTTTCCGGCAAATACATTGAAAAGAAAAGGCCTATGGATCTGTTGAAGGCCTTCGCCCAACTCAACAACCCCGACTATTGCCTGGTGATGGTAGGAGAAGGGCAGTTGCGCGGTGAAATGGAAAAGTACATTGCCGACAATCAGCTGCAGCATGTAGTGCTCACTGGTTTTGTTAACCAGCAATCCATTCCAAAATATTACGCCGTTGCAGATGTGTTTGTAATATGTTCTGGTATGGGCGAGACCTGGGGCCTGGTGACCAACGAAGCCATGAATTTTGGAAAGCCTGTGGTGGTATCGTCTACCTGCGGCTGCAGCGCCGATTTGGTGCAGCCGGGGGTAAATGGTTTTGTTTTTGAGGAAGGCGATATTAATGCGCTCGCTGCTCACCTTAAAGAGATTCTTGAAAACGATGCGATGCGAAGCAAAATGGGTGATGCTTCGCTGGAAATAATAAAGAACTTCTCCATACCCCGCATTGTAGAACAATTGAAGCAGGCAGCCGCCAACGCAGCACAGCAATGAAACTTCTGATAGCGGGCTCCAACGAAGTATGGGCACTCGAAAAATTTTACTGCAAATACCTGTCCGAGGCGGGTGTAGAGCTGAAGCTGGTGCCTGTTCAGAGTATTTTTTACGAATACTATTACCGCGGCCTTCTGAACAAGTTGTTGTATAAAGCGGGTGTATCGGGAATTTCGCGCACTATTAATAATGAGGTGTGTCAGCAGGTTGAATCCTTTAAACCCGATGTAATGTGGGTGTTCAAGGGTATGGAAATTTCACCCGCCACAATTAAATGGGTGAGAGAAAGAGGCGTGAAGCTGGTAAACTATAATCCCGACAATCCATTTGTATTTACCGGCAGGGGTAGTGGTAATAAAAATATCACACACTCAATTGGACTATATCACCTGCACCTCACTTACGACGAAAACATCAGGCAGCGGATTGTAATGGAGTATAATATTCCCTGCCAGATATTGCCCTTTGGTTTTGATGTGGACGACGAGTTGTATCATGAATGTACGCTACAGCAGGAAGTGATGAAGGTTTGTTTCCTGGGTAATCCCGACCCCCAGCGTGCAGCATTTCTCCAACAAATTGCAGAGGCGTATCCAGTTGATGTTTACGGCACAGGCTGGGAAAAAAAAGTCAATCACGCCAATATTCAAATACATGCCCCGGTGTATGGAGCCGATTTCTGGAAAGTGTTGTACCGCTACCGGGTTCAGCTAAACCTGATGCGGCTGCATAATCCCGCCTCGCACAACATGCGCAGTTTTGAGGTGCCGGGCATAGGAGGAATCGGGTTATTTACCTACACACCCGACCACGAAAAATATTTTGAGGAGGGGAAAGAGATTTTTCTCTTCCGCAACGTGGCAGAGTGCTGCGAAAAGATCAGGACTTTATTGGAAATGCCTGCGGCTTCTGCACAGGCTATAAGACTGGCTGCCCGTAAAAAGAGTATCGAGGCCGCTTATACTTATCGCGACCGGGCGCTGCAGGCTTTGGCGCATATACGGCGATTGTTGGCATGAACCGGGTTATTTTCATTGTACACTTTCAACCACCGGAAAAATATCCACCGGTGGTTAACCTGTGCAGGTATATGGCCAGCCAAAAACAACCAGATTGCGAGCTGCACCTGCTTACCACGCATCCTGGCAGGGGAAAATTGCTGACACCACTGGATGGTGTACAAGTGCACCGGCTCGGCACCTGGAAGCCCCGGAGCCGCTGGCAGCGCTTGATATTTTACTATCTCTTCAACTTGAGGTCATTCTGGCTGCTGCTACGCAGGCGTCCCAGGCATGTGCTGTATTTCGAAACACTTTCAGCATTCGGGCCTTGGCTATACAAAAAATGGATCAACAGGGAGGCGCGTCTGTACATACACTATCACGAATACACCAGCCCTGAAGAGTACCGCAATGGAATGGCCCTGAACAAGTGGCTGCACAAAAAAGAAAAGCAATTATATCCTTTGGCTGACTGGGTTTCTCACACCAATGCCGACAGGCTGGAGATGTTTTTAAAAGATAATGAAGGCATTAAGTTTTCCAACCCGACTTTGATGCCTAATTATCCGCCAGCCAGTTGGAGTGAAAGAAGTTGGAGCGTGAAAAAAAACGAGGAGCAGCAGATCGGGTTTGTGTACGTGGGCGCCCTGAGCTTGCAGACCATGTATACCCGCCACATGGCTCAGTTTGTGGCGGCGAATGCCGGTAAATGTTACTGGCATATTTTTTCCGATAACCACGATAAGGATGCGCTGGAATTTTTGCAACAGTTGAATGCTCCCAATATTGAATTTAGGGGCTCCATACCGTACGACAAGCTACCGGAGGTACTTCCTGCTTACGATATCGGGGTAATAATGTATAATGGTTCCACGTTGAATTACCGGTACAATGCCCCGAACAAGTTTTTTGAATATGTGAATTGCGGGCTGAATGTCTGGTTTGCGCAGGATATGCTGGGTTTGCAATCGTATATTAACAAGGAAGGAAGGCCCTGGGTGCATAGTGTTGATTTTAACAACATGCAGCTACCTTCGCTGAGTGATGTGCGACGCAACGCCGAGCATGGCACAGTATACACAGCCGAATCAGTGTACAACAAACTTTGGCTTCATATAAATTCGATGTCGTGATAGCATTTGGGAGAGTAAAGCCATACCTGTTTTCAATTTCCTACGTGGTCATTTTGATACTTTCATTTTTGACCAACTGGCATATTGCGCTGGTGTTGTCATTAATGATCACGTTAATCATCCAGATACTGGATAAGTTGGGAAAGGGCATTGTGCTACGCGAGATGGTGGCCTTGTTTTCCAATTTCATTACAGTGGCCATGCCGCTGCTCGGCTACCTGGTGTACAATATCCATAACAGCCAGGCAAGATTATGGAAGCGGTATATGCCTGTTCCTGAAGATGTATACTTTGGTTATGCGCTTCCTGCAGGCATCCTTTTTACATTGGCAATTACCTGGCCCTTTGCTTCCAGTGTTACAGATGAAGGCGCTGGCCTGCGCAACCTGCTCAAAAGGGCCAGGCAACAGCTGCAGGCCAATCCCAAAGCGGGGATGTACCTGATTGTTGTAGGATTGATCATGTTTGCGATCAACGGCTTTTTGCCGGGGCCTTTGCGTTTTGTGGGCACGCTGTTTTATTTCAGCGCATTTGCGGGCGTATTGTATATCTACTTTACGCCAAAATTTCCCCGGAAGAAATTATTGCTGTCGCTCTTCGGCGCCTTTGTTGTGGGCAACGCAATAGTGGGAGGCATGTTTACGCTGGTGGCGTATATGGGTATGACCCTATTTTCCTTCTTTTTCATTGGCCGCAAGACATCATTTTTCAAAAAAGTGCTGGCGTTCTTTGCGGGCGCATTTCTGCTGATATTAATTCAAAGTGTAAAACATACTTACCGCCAGTTTATCTGGACGCAACCTTACGAGGGTAGTAAAGCCCTGTTGTTTACCAACCTGATGGTGGATCGCGTGAGCAATTTGCGCGAGCTATTTACACCCGATGCATTTTTCATAGTGTATTACCGATCTAACCAGGGGTATAACGTGTCAATGGTGATGCGCCGTTTCCCGCGCGTAGTTCCACACGATAATGGATCCAGGTTATCACTGTCGCTGGCAGCGGCCCTGGTGCCCCGCCTGTTCTGGCCCGACAAACCCGAGGCCGGTGGCAGAGCCAATATGAAATACTATACAGGCATGACTATACGACGATGGTCAACCAACGTAGGACCATTAGGGGAAGCCTACGCGGCTTTTGGTGTGACGGGCGGAATTGTGTTTATGTTTTTGCTCGGCCTTTTTCTGCGGTTCTTTTACCGGCGGGTTTTTGTAATTGGGAAAAAAATGCCGTTGCTGATATTCTGGATACCGGTGTTATTTTACCAGACTACTTACTCGGCCGAATCAGACACATTACAAATTCTGAATTCATTGTTTAAATCTGCGCTGTTTATCTGGATGCTTTCCAGGGTGAAACCCGAATGGTTTGGCATTGTAAAGAAAAACTTTCTGCGTCGTGCCGCATTCAGGCCTGTTAACAAACCCGAAACGGTAATTAATGAACCGGGTATCTGAAAATGGAGAATTGTTACGGTATTTTAAACGCGGCGCCAGGTACAACAGATCCGATGTACCGGTAGGCGCCCGGTTGCGATTGTACCTGGTGAATATAATTGTTAAGCTGCAAAACCTGGTACTAGCGCTTTTCAACTGGTTATTGTATGAGAAGAACAGATCACCGCGCTCAATCCTGATTTTCCGCACAGGCTCGCTGGGAGATTCATTATGTGCTGTGCCTGCCATCAGGTGCATCGCCGCTCAATATCCCGAGGCTACCATCGACATCCTGACCAATGCGGGCCGCAAAAACCTGGCAGGTATGGCGCACCTGCTCGATAAGAACTTATACAGGGAGGTGATAGATTATTTTGGGATGCCAAAAAAGGAGCTGTTCGGGTTTTTGAGAAAAAGAAATTATGATCTTGTCATACAATTGCCACAGGCAGACGCCAGTTTTTTTTCCCTGCTACGCAACCTGGTAGTTTTCAGGGCAATTGCCACTTCGGGCTGGGGCTGGCGGAAAAATCATCTTAAATTATTTGCCAAAACACAGGCAAAATATCTCCTGTTCAACAACGAAATAAAAAGGCTGTTAGAACTGGTTCAGCAATATGGTGTGAGGATGGAGGAACCACGGACATTCTTACAACCTGGGACAGCCGATCAGCTACGGGCAGAGGAAGTTTTGAAAGGTCTTAATTTGTCTGCCGAAAAGGGCATCATTGCGGTAGTGCCCGGTGCCAAGCGACCGCAAAACCGCTGGCCTCTCAGCTATTTTCAACAAGTAATTGCACATTTTGCTTCAAGATACTCAGTTGTGATTATAGGTGGTCCCGAAGATGCGGAATGGACTCAGCCGCTCGTGACGAGCGACTCAGTAAAAAATGCATGTGGCTTGCTGACCCCTTTGCAGAGTGCGGCCCTGCTTCAGAAATGTTTGCTTACCATCAGTAACGACACGGGCCCAATGCATCTATCTTATGCAGTGGGCACTCCCACGCTCGCGCTGTTTAGCAGTCGCGATTTGCCCGGAAAATGGTTTCCCGTAAAAGGAAATCACGCGGTATTACGCGCCACTGACATTCCCTGCCAGGCATGTTTCTCCGAAACATGCGGGAACAATATTTGCATGCAGGCAATTCTGCCTTCAACAGTAATTGGTCTCGCCGAAAAATTGATAGGGCAGTCTAATTAGCACAGTTTTTGTAACATGCAAGTCTATGCGCATAAACCGATTTCCTGTTTTGCCGTTCAAGGCGAAGAAGAGAGATGTTTTCCTTTTGTTAAACGGGTTCATGATTGTGGCAATACTTTTCTTCTATTTCCTGGATCGCCACGAACGGGCAATTTTTAAATCTATTGCCACTTATATCAAAAGCAAATTCGGGACCGAGCCGCCTAAAGACAGCATTATAGTCCGGGCGCTGAAGGTAACGCATGACCTGGGCACACAAAGACGGCCTTTGTTTGCACACCAGAAATTCAACACACTCGTTTCCATGATACACCCGGCCACTTTCGATTTGCAAACAAATGCCGGGGCTTGTGGTAGCCACTCATATGCGCTGAGCCGTTTATTAAAAGAGTTTGATATTGAAACCCGTATTGCCCAGCTTACTGTAAAGGGCCAATACGCGGGGCATATGGTGGTGGAAGCAAAAACGCAGGATGGATGGGTGCTGCTCGATCCCAGCTATAATGTGGATTACATGAAGCCTTCGGGTAAGCTGGCCAGTATTGCAGACGTGCAGGCTGACTGGGAGCACTATTCACAACAAACGCCGGCTCATTACGATCCAAAATACAACTACGAAGGAGTTCGATACACCAACTGGAATAAGATTCCTGTGCTGATGCCTGCTTTGCGAAAGGTGCTGACATGGACGATTGGCAGCGAAAAGACAGAAACCATTTCGTTGCGCACATTTTTCCTGGAGAAATACAGGGTATTATTCAAACTTACACTTTCATTATATCTGACTATTCTTACCAAACTTTACTGGAAAAGACTGGCGCGATACTTTTCCACTCAACTATCGCGTTTAAAAGACAGAAAGGCAACATGGACGGTAGAATAACTGCAGAATAGCTTCTATGTGCGGAATCGCTGGTATCTATTTTTTTAAGAAATCCCAGGGCGACCGGTCTGCCATTAAGCGCATGACCGATGCCATGCAGCATCGTGGCCCTGACGCAGATGGTTTTTATACTGACGAACACGTAGCGCTCGGGCATCGCCGTTTGTCCATTATCGACTTGTCAACAGCTGCCAACCAGCCATTCACTGATCATAGCGGGCGCTACCGCATCATCTTCAATGGCGAGATATATAATTATATCGAGCTGAAAGCGCAGATTGGAGAATATCCTTACCGCACCACCAGCGATACCGAGGCCCTGGTGGCCGCCTATGAAAAATGGGGCGCCGGCTGCCTGCCGAGGCTGAAGGGAATGTTTGTGTTTATAATCTGGGACGCGCAGGAAAAGACGTTGTTCATCGCCCGCGATCGCATGGGCGTGAAGCCTTTTTACTATTACTACGACAACAATTATTTCATTTTCGCCTCCGAATTGCGGAGCATTCTCGCCAGCGGGCAGGTGCCAAAGAAGGCAAATGTCAGTGCTATTAAAGAATTTCTGAGCTATCAGTCGGTGGGCGCCAATGCCTCTGCTATTGAAAATGTATTGCAACTGGATGCGGGAAGCTATTGCATTATTCGCGGAGATAAAATTGAGTTCAAAAAATATTGGGACATCACCTGTCCGCGTCATACCGATTTTGATTTTAACGATCAAAAAGCGGTGCAGAGAAAAATAAAGGAATTATTGTTTGAATCGGTAAAACGGAGATTGGTAAGTGATGTGCCGCTCGGCGCTTTTCTTTCAGGCGGCATTGATTCCAGTGCAGTGGTGGCCCTGATGGCCCAGGCAGGTTCGGGCAATCCCAACACTTTCACGATTGGCTTCGAGGAAAAAGATTTTGACGAGTCTCCGTATGCTGAAATCATTTCCAAAAAATACAATACACGTCACAATAAGATTTTCTTAAAGCCACAGGTATTTCTCGAAGAGCTTACTGATGCTCTTAACGCCATGGATACGCCCAGCGGCGATGGCGTAAATACCTATGTGGTGTCGAAAGCTATCAAGCAAAGCGGCCTCACAGTGGCCTTGTCTGGTGTAGGTGGCGATGAGTTGTTTGCAGGATATCCATTTTTCAAAAAATTTCTGCAGCTGAAAAAATACCAGGGTGCATGGCCGGCGACAAAAATTCTGCGACAAGCCGCCGCCGCTCTTGCGGGCAGTTCTTCGCGAGGTGCGCGCATGCGTAGTTTGTTGCGGGCGCCGGAATGTTCTATACGCCATTTTTACCCCGAGTTTCGCACCATTATCTCCGCAGAGCATCTAAAGAAATTTACCAACTGGGGCAGTGATGAACCTACATTGTTGCACCAGCAATTGCAAAAGCTTCCGCCATCGCTGGAGACATTTCCCCTGCTCAGCCAGGTTTCTATAGCAGAGTATATGGGTTATACCCAACATACCTTACTGAAGGATACCGACCAGATGAGCATGGCCGTCTCGCTGGAAGTGCGCGAACCCTTTTTCGATCACGAGCTGGTAGAATTTGTGCTGGCCATTCCCGATAGTTTGAAATTTCCCAATTATCCCAAGCAATTGCTGGTCGAGTCGCTGGAAGGAATGCTGCCCGATGAAATTGTTCATCGCAAAAAGCAAGGTTTTCTTTTTCCCTGGAGTGTGTGGATGAAAAATGAATTGAGGTCATTCTGCGAAGCACGTCTGCAAGCTATTGCGCAACGTGATTTCATACAAAAAGACAACTTAATCAAATACTGGGAACGTTTTTTGAAAAACGATTCCTCGGTGCGCTGGATGGAAATCTGGTTATTCGTCATTCTTGAATATTGGATGGAAAAAAATGGCATTGAATAACCCGGTCGTTAGTTCTAAACCTCATATACTCATGTTGGCCGATTGGTTCGAACCCGGCTATAAAGCCGGCGGACCCATACGTTCGTGCGTGAACTTTGTGAGGCAAATGAAAGACAAGTATCACCTGAGTGTGCTCACCACCGACCGCGACCTGGATGCAGAAGCGCCCTATGAAGGTGTGACGACAGATAAATGGATTGAATTTGAACATGGGATTGATATACTATACTGTTCACCGCAAAATCTTTCGTGGAAATATATTCTGCGACAGATCAAAAGCCGGCAACCAGATTTTATTTATCTCAATAGCATGTATTCGCGCTACTTCACCATCTACCCGCTGCTGATGCGCCGGTTGGGTTATATCAGCCAGCCGGTAGTGCTGTCGCCGCGGGGTATGCTGAGAGAAAGTGCGCTCCGGTTCAGAAAAACGAAGAAAAAAATATTTCTGAATCTTCTTCGTTTTTGTGGCATTCATAAACTGGTACGTTTTCACGCTACCGATGCCACTGAACAACAGGATGTGTACCTGCATTTTGGGAAAAATGTGTCGGTGACCCTTGCGCCCAATTTTGCTGGTGCTGTGGGGCCTTATCCGGGCGCTGCGGTTAAAAAAGAGAAGCAGTTATCCATCATCTTTATCGGCAGAATTCACCCGATCAAGAATCTTGATTACCTGTTGGAGCTGCTGCCCCAGGTTGACGGCCATTTAGTACTTACGATTGTTGGCAGCGAGGAAGATAAAGACTATACCTCCCGGTGTAAGAATATGGTGGCTGCATATCCGCCACGCATTGAAGTAAGGTTTACCGGTGAAATTCCCAATCACCAATTACCTGAACTAATACGCCAACATCATATTTTTGCGCTCCCTACCAGTGGCGAGAATTTCGGCCATGCTATTTTCGAGTCGCTGGCGCTGGGAAAGCCCGTGGTTATCAGCGATCAGACGCCATGGAGAAATCTCGCAGCCAGCAAAGCAGGGTGGGATATTGCACTGGCAAGCAAGAGTGAATTCATCAACGCCCTGCAACAGGCATGCGATTTCAACCAACAGCAGTACGACGAGTGGTCGTATGGCGCCTGGCAACATGCGGCCAATTTTGCGGCGCAACTCGATGTAAAACAACTGTACTATAAACTATTCCAATAAACGATGTACATACTCGGCATTAACGCATATCACGCAGATTCTTCAGCAGCAATTTTTAAAGATGGTATTATGATAGCCGCTACCGAAGAGGAGCGGTTCAGGCGCGTGAAGCACTGGGCGGGCTTTCCTTCGATGGCGGTGGAGTTTTGTCTGCGCGAAGCGGGCATCACACTCAATCAAGTGGATCATATCGCTATCGGCCGCGACCCTTATGCCAAGATGCAAAAGAAATTATTGTACCTGCTCAAAAATCCTGGCGGCGGCTTCAACGCGGTGCTCGACAGGTTGAAAAATGCGCGCAAGGTGTCGTCGCTGGAAGAAGAGTTTTACCAACTGGATAAGACCATCGATAAGAATGCTATCAAAAATAAAATCCACCAGGTAGAACATCACCGCAGTCACATGGCTTCGGCATTTTTTGCTTCGCCATTTGAAGAGTCCGCCATTCTGTCGATTGATGGTTCAGGCGATTTTACCACCACCATGATCGGCACCGGCAAAGGCAACCAGATCAGCGTGATCGATTCGGTGGATTTTCCGCATTCGGTAGGACTTTTCTACACCGCCTTTACCCAATTGCTCGGCTTCCCGCATTATGGCGATGAATACAAGGTGATGGGACTGGCGCCTTATGGCGAGCCAAAATACGTGGACAAGCTGCGCGATGTGCTGCTATTTGAAGATGATGGATTGTTTTCACTCAATCTCCGTTATTTCCGCAGTGCAAAAAGCGGTATCATCTCATATGGTGAAGATCATATCCCCGTGGTGGCGCCGCTCTTTTCGCCACTGATGGAGGAGAAATTTGGCGTGGCGCGCAAGAAGGGAGAGGAGCTCACGCAATATCACCGCGACCTGGCCGCATCGGTGCAGCGCATTACAGAAGAACTCATTTTTCATATACTTACTCACCTGCATCAGACAACGGGTTACGACCAGGTGTGTATTGCAGGTGGGGTGGCGCAAAACTCTGTGGCCAATGGTAAAGTCACGCGCAACACACCCTTTAAGAAAGTATATATTCCCTCGGCGGGTCACGATGCGGGCATCAGCATGGGTGCCGCGTTGTATGTGTACAATCACATAATGGAACAACCACGCGCCCCGGCCATTTGGTCAGCCTACACAGGGAGCCGTTTTACCAATGAAGAAATTGAAAAATACCTCCAGAGCCGCAATATCAAATACACCAGGTACCCCGACGAGCAGTTGTTTGAAAAAGTGGCTGACCAATTAGTAAATGCCGGCGTGGTGGGATGGTTCAATGGTCGTGCAGAATTTGGCCCGCGTGCCTTAGGCGGCCGCTCCATATTGGCCGATCCGCGAAGGACAGACGCAAAAGACCTGCTGAATGCAAAGATCAAGAGACGCGAAAGCTTCAGGCCTTTTGCGCCCTCCATTTTGAAGGAATATGTGCCGGAGTATTTTGAGGTGGTAGACGAAGTGCCCTTCATGGAGAAAGTATTTCCTATAAAAAAAGAAAAACAGGCGACGATTCCGGCGGTGACACATACCGATGGCACGGGCAGGTTGCAGACAGTGGATAAGGAAGTGACACCGCGCTATTACCAGTTGATCGAGACTTTCAGGAAAAAAACGGGCGTGCCCATTTTGCTGAACACCTCTTTCAACGAGAACGAGCCCATCGTCAACTCGCCGGAAGACGCGCTGGAATGTTACCTGCGCACCAATATGGATATGCTGGTGTTGGAAAATTGTGTTATCACGCGCAACGGGCAGTAACACGTGAGGTATGAAAATTACCGTGATCACCGCTACATACAACAGCGCGGCCACCATTCGCGATACATTGGCCTGCATTGCCAGCCAGACGCACCGCGATGTAGAGCATATCATCGTTGATGCGGTATCGACCGACAACACGCTGGAAATCGTAAAAGAGTTTCCGCATGTTGCCAAAACCATCTGTGAAAAAGACAATGGGCTTTATGATGCGATGAATAAAGGCGTGAAGGCTGCGACGGGAGAGGTAATCGGCATATTGAACTCGGATGATTTTTATACCAGTAACTCCGTGCTCGAAAAGGTGGCGGCAGCATTTGAAGATCCCAACGTGGATGCAGTATATGGCGATCTGCAATACGTGAAGCACGACGACGTGACACGAGTAATCCGCACCTGGAGAGCCGGAAAGTATAAGAAAAAATATTTTCACTACGGCTGGATGCCGCCGCATCCTACATTTTTTGTTCGTAGTAACTTGTACCGGAAGGCGGGATTGTTCAATACCAGCCTGCGGTCGGCGGCGGATTATGAGTTAATGCTGCGCATGCTGGTGAAATACGATGCGCGAGCGCATTATATTCCTGAGGTGTTGGTGAAAATGAGAGTGGGCGGCGTGAGCAATGCTTCGCTGAAAAACAGGTTGCGTGCTAATCGTGAAGACCGCGAGGCGTGGAGACTGAACGGTCTGAAACCATATTTTTTTACCCGATGGCTGAAACCATTAAGAAAAGTATTTCAATTTATAAACAGATAATACAATGGCAAAAGTAGCATTGGTAACAGGGGTTACCGGCCAGGATGGCGCTTACCTGAGTGATCTTTTACTGAAGAAAGGATATGAAGTGCATGGCATCAAGCGGAGAAGCTCGTTGTTCAACACCGAGCGTATCGATCACCTGTACCGCGACCCGCATGAGAAAGATGTGAAGTTTAAACTGCATTATGGCGATCTTACCGATAGCACCAACCTTATCCGCATTATACAGGAAGTGCAACCCGACGAAATTTACAACCTGGCCGCTATGAGTCACGTGCACGTAAGTTTCGAGACTCCCGAATATACCGCCAATGCGGACGGCATCGGCACCTTGCGCATATTGGAAGCAGTTCGACTACTGGGTCTTACCAAAAAGACAAAAGTGTACCAGGCTTCTACTTCCGAATTGTACGGCCTGGTGCAGGCAGTGCCGCAGAATGAGCGCACGCCATTTTACCCGCGCTCTCCTTATGCAGTAGCGAAACTGTATGCTTATTGGATTACCGTCAACTACCGCGAAGCATATAATATGTATGCAGTAAATGGTATTTTGTTTAACCACGAATCACCCCTGCGTGGTGAGACATTCGTTACCCGCAAGATCACGCGCGGCGTATCCAGGATAGCTTTGGGACTGCAGGATAAAATATACCTCGGAAACCTGGATGCCCAGCGCGATTGGGGACATGCCAAAGACTATGTAGAAGCCATGTACCTGATATTGCAACAACCAAAACCCGAGGATTATGTTATAGCTACAGGCGTCACTACCCCGGTTCGCGAGTTTGTGCGCATGGCTTTTGCAGAAGTGGGTGTGGAGCTGGAGTTTAGAGGTAAGGGCGATAAGGAAACAGCCGTGGTGGCAAAATCTGATCACCCCGAATATAAACTGGAAGTGGGTAAAGAAGTAGTGGCCGTTGACCCGCGCTACTACCGTCCCACCGAAGTAGACCTGTTAATCGGTGACGCCAGCAAGGCGCAAAAGCAATTGGGCTGGAAGCCGAAATATGATCTTGCTGCTTTGGTGAAAGAAATGATGGAGAATGACCTGGATTTGTTCAAGAAAGACAAATTGTTGCAGGACAACGGCTATTATGTGAAGAACCAGTTTGAATAAAGATTGTATGAACACTACTGATAAAATTTACGTCGCCGGTCACCGCGGTATGGTGGGCTCCGGCATTCTGCGCAAGTTGCAGCAGCAGGCGCATACCAATATCGTTACACGTACGTCGAAAGAGCTCGATCTGCGCAACCAGCAGGCGGTGAATGAATTTTTTGCCAAAGAAAAACCCGACTATGTTTTCCTGGCCGCTGCCAAAGTGGGCGGCATCCTGGCCAATGATACTTATCGTGCCGAATTCATTTACGATAATATCATGATCCAGAGCAACGTGATACATGCGGCTTATGTGAATGGCGTGAAAAAGCTGATGTTTCTCGGCTCATCGTGCATTTACCCCAAGCTGGCTCCGCAGCCTTTGAGGGAAGAATACCTGCTGACAGGCGAACTGGAAAGTACCAACGAGCCCTATGCCATTGCCAAGATTGCCGGCATCAAGATGTGCGATGCATACCGGAGTCAATACGGATGCAATTTCATTTCGGTGATGCCAACCAACCTGTATGGCCCCAATGATAACTACGATCTCAACAAATCGCATGTGCTGCCCGCACTTATTCGCAAATTTCACACAGCAAAGGTGAATGGCGACCCGGTAGTGACTATATGGGGAACGGGCTCGCCTAAACGCGAATTCCTGCATGCCGACGACCTGGCTGATGCCTGCTATTTCCTGATGCAGCATTATGATGAACCCGGTTTTGTGAACATCGGCACCGGCGAAGATATTTCTATCAAAGAACTGGCATTGCTGATAAAAGATATTGTGGGTTATACCGGTTCATTGGAATATGATACCTCTAAACCAGACGGAACTCCGCGCAAACTGATGGACGTAAGCAAGCTGCATCAACTGGGCTGGAAGCACTCCATCGGACTGCGCGAGGGTATTGAAAGAGTATACCACGAATTCACCCAAAACTTTCCGGCCGTAGTATAGTTATATTGTTGTTGAACTTTTTACCGGAAAAAACTTCATGCTCTCAATTTTTAGAAAAAAAACCAGAGGCACCACCGACCTCAGCGCCTTACGCACCGACATGCACTCGCACCTGCTGCCGGGCATCGACGACGGTTCTCCCGATGCGGAAACCTCGCTGCGACTGATGAGCGGCTTGCAGGGGCTTGGCTACTCGCGTCTGATTACCACCCCGCACATTATGTGGGATATGTACCGTAATGATGCGGACACCATCGGCAATGCCAAAAGCCAGCTCGCCTCCACGCCGGTACCCATTCATGCCGCCGCCGAATATTTTCTCGACGACCATTTCGATCAGCTTCTCGAGAGCGATACGCCGCTGCTGACGATAAAAGACAACTGGGTGTTGGTAGAATTTTCCTTCGTAACGCCACCCATGAACTACAAGGAAAAAATCTTCAACCTGCAGATCAAAGGTTACCGCCCCATACTGGCGCACCCCGAGCGCTACAGCTATTTCCTGAACTCCAAAAAAGTCTTCGACGAGCTCCACACCGCCGGCTGTATGTTCCAGCTCAACCTGCTCTCACTCACCGGCTACTACGGCAAGTCGGCCCTCGAACTCAGCCGTCACCTCATCAAAAACAAGCTCGTCTCCCTTCTCGGCACCGACCTCCACCACGACCGTCACCTGAACACCCTCCGTCAGTCTCCCTCTCTGAACGACACCATCAAATCCCTCCTCGATTCCGGCACCCTCCTGAACCCAACCCTCTAATAAGGTGGGCCACCCCTGGGTTGACCCTCCCTCACCCCACCATGCATTCATATTCAACTTCCTTGTTCAATTTCAAATTCAGTATTCGTCTCCCTTTCCCCCGCGCGACTGCAACTAAAGTTTAAACTTTTGTGCAAAAAGCTTAAACAATCCACCTCGCCGGGTTGTTTTTACAGATATGAATGCTTTTACGATTAAGGATCTGGAGAATTTGACGGGGATAAAAGCGCATACAATCAGGATATGGGAACAGCGATACTCATTCCTGAAACCGCAACGCACTGGTACTAATATCAGGTACTACACTAACGAAGAACTGAAGAAAGTCCTCAATATAGCACTGCTGAACAAGTACGGGTTTAAGATTTCTCATATCGACAAGATGGACGAGCAGGAAATGCGCGAAAAGATCATTTCGCTGAGCCAGGCCGAGGCGCAGCAGGAGCGGCTGATCAATGAAATGCTGCAGCACATGATTGACCTCGATATGGACCAGTTTGAGGCCGTGCTCGATCAGTTCATCGCTTCCAGGGGAATTGACAAGGCAATTCACCACCTGGTATTTCCATTTCTCGATAAGATTGGAATTCTTTGGGTTACCAACAATATTCATCCCGCGCAGGAGCACCTGGTAACCAATGTGATACGACAAAAGTTGATTGTGGGTATCGAAAGCGTGGTCTCGCACCTGGATACGGGCAAGAAAGTGATACTGTTTTTGCCGGAAGGCGAACACCATGAATTGGGCCTGCTGTATATTTATTACTTGTTGAAAAGCAGGGGAGTACAAGTCATTTACCTGGGCGCCAATGTGCCCAATTCCGACCTGGAATACGTGGTGATGAGCAAGCAACCCGATTACGTGTATACTCACCTCACCTGCCTCACCGGCAATCTCAATTATGAGAAATATCTTCAGCAGGTGCAAGAGGCCGTACACGGCACCCCGCTGATCATTTCGGGACAACTGGCCAGGAACTTCAACAAAAAAGTGCCGCAGGGCATCCAGTTCAAGAAGTCATTGACCGAAGTATTGGAGTTTATAGCCGCCATCTAAAATATACCCGCCTTATAATCGTCTCCTTCTGTATATCATACCCGTCAATAACCCGGACTGCTGAAATTGCCGAAATGGACGGCTCTCCCTGCCAAGACCAACGCCGTTCGTCGAGTGAATCCGCCAACTTGTCTCAATTAACAACTGGTGTGATTTTTATTGTATAATCTTTAAGATTCCTGATTTTTTCGTTTGGTGCCCTGTGTTTAAATTTATATTCTCATTTTTTAAACAATCAACTTATGTCAGCGGTAGAGTTTAATCAGATGCTGGTGAATAATGCGGAGTTTCTGAAGCCGTTTGCCATTACGCTAACAAGAGATTCGGAAGCTGCGAAGGATTTGTTCCAGGAAACATTGTACAGAGCTCTTGCAAATAGGGATAAATACAATGTAGGCACTAACATCAAGGCATGGTTGTACACAATCATGCGCAATATCTTTATTAATAATTATCGGCGGAAAGTTAAACAGAACACTATTTTCGATAGTACTCCTAATGATTTTCTGTTGAATCAAAACCAGGCGGTGGTAGCCAACGAGGCTGAATCGAACCTGAGACTGAAAGATGTGCAGGAAGCGATCCATAAGCTGCCTGAAATCTTCAGGAACCCGTTCTTGTTGTACTTCGACGGCTTCAAGTATCACGAAATTGCAGAGATGCTTGGTGAACCTTTGGGAACGATCAAGAGCCGCATTCACTTTGCACGTAAATTGTTGAAATCGCAAATTCAGCGATACTAAAAATAAATCCGGGTGCAGACATAAGCTTGTATCACGGATCTATAGAGGAGTTTGAAATTGCAGGATAAGGATCGCGGATTAAGCCGGATTTTAGCATTGCGCAGATGTTTACAGTTTCGGAAAATCGCCATTTGTCAGCATCAGCGTAATCCCAAAATCCGCGTTTAATCCGCGATTACATTCGCGGCCCTGTCTACCCGACACCCATTCCAATCCCAATCCCAATCCTGAACCCGCATCCTGGCCAGCCAACAATCCGTATCAAATTCGTTCTCATAAAACACAATCCCAGCCCGATTTCACGAATCTCCATTATGAACACAGCCATCATCATCGGCAGCGGTTTTGCCGGACTATCAGCCTCTGCCTTTCTCGCCAAAGCAGGATGGCGTGTTACTGTATTGGAAAAACATAGCATGCCCGGCGGTCGCGCAAGACAATTGCGCGAAGCAGGGTTCACCTTCGATATGGGGCCCAGCTGGTACTGGATGCCCGATGTGTTTGAACGCTTCTTCGCGCAGTTTGGAAAAAAAGTAAGCGACTACTACACGCTCCACCGACTCGACCCCTCGTACCGCGTGTATTGGAACGACAGCTATACCGAAATTCCCGCCGATCTTACCGCTTTCAAAAGCGTGCTCAATCAATGGGAAGCCGGAGCAGGTAAAAAACTGGATGCATTCCTGAAAGAAGCAGAGTACAAGTATAATACCGGCATCGGCAACCTGGTTTTTAAACCCGCGCAATCGATAACAGAATTTGCGGAATGGCAGGTGATCAAAGGCATTTTCCGACTCGACATTTTTTCTTCCATAAAAAAACATATCCGGAAATATTTCCAGCACCCGCGCATACGGCAGTTGCTGGAGTTTCCCGTGCTGTTTCTCGGCGCTCTGCCCGAGAACACACCCGCGCTGTACAGTCTCATGAACTACGCCGATATTGTAGGCGGCACCTGGTATCCGCAGGGCGGCATGTACAGCGTGGTGGATGGCATGTACCAGCTTGCCAAAGAACTGGGCGTGGAGTTTCGCTTTAATGAAAACGTGAACCGGATCGATATCGCGAACGCAACTGCAAAAAAAGTCTTCACTGAAAAAAATGAATACGAAGCCGACATCGTGATCGGTAATGCAGATTATCATTTCATTGAAAAAAATTTCTTGCCTCCTGCTTCCCGCAGTTATACCGATAGTTATTGGGAAAAGAAATTGATGGCGCCAAGTTGCCTCTTATACTATGTGGGTGTCAAAAAACGATTGAAAAATATTCGTCATCACATGCTGGTATTTGACCGGCCTTTTGAAGAACATGCCCGCGAGATTTACGTCACCAGGGAATGGCCGCGCGAGCCACTGTTTTATGTAAGCGCTTCTTCGGCAACAGACCACACCGTGGCGCCTGAAGGTTGTGAAAATCTGGTGTTTCTCGTGCCCATTGCCGCCGGACTGGAAGGCGACACCGAAGAACTGCGCGAAAAATATTTCCGCCAGGTTCTTCAGCGCTTTGAGCAACATACCGGGGAGTCGATTTCCAACGATATTATTTACAGAAAATCCTTCTCTGCTTCCGACTTTATCAGCGAATACAACTCATTCAAAGGAAATGCTTACGGATTGGCTAACACGTTAATGCAAACCGCCATCTTCCGGCCATCGTGCAGAAGTAAGAAGGTGCGCAATCTATTCTATACGGGTCAGCTCACGGTGCCTGGCCCCGGCGTGCCCCCCGCACTCATCAGTGGTGAGGTGGTAGCAGCCGAAGTGTTGAAGTATTCGAGACGTTTATGATTATTTGCTTGAACAACACCAGGCTGGCAAGATATTTTATATGCTCTTCATCGAAATAACTTAATTTGACTTACCATGGTTTCATTGTTTCATAAGGTTAGTCAGTCTTGCAGCCGCATCACCACCGAGACGTATAGTACCTCGTTTGCTTCGGCTATACGGCTGCTGCATAAAGACCTTCGAAAACCCATTTACAATATTTATGGCTTTGTTCGCTTTGCCGATGAAATTGTGGATAGTTTTCATGATTACGACAAGACCGCGCTTTTGCAACAATTCAGACAAGAAACCTACGACGCCATAGAGCGTGGCATCAGTTTAAATCCCATACTGCACAGTTTTCAGCTTACAGTCAATCAATACAAAATTGATCATTCATTGATCCATTCTTTTTTTAACAGTATGGAAATGGATCTGCACCGCCAGTGGTACGATGCCGCGGGTTATGATGAATACATTTACGGCAGTGCTGAAGTGGTAGGACTGATGTGCCTGTATATCTTCTGCGAAGGCGACGGTTCGATGTATGCCCGTTTGAAGCCGGCCGCACAGGCCCTGGGCGCCGCCTTTCAGAAAGTAAATTTTCTGCGCGATGTGCAGGCCGATTTCAACGGACTGAACCGCATATATTTTCCCGGCGTTGATTTTTCAAACTTCACACCGAGGATGAAGCATGATATTGAAGAAGAAATTGCCGCCGATTTCAACCGCGCCCTGCCCGGCATTCTGCAATTGCCGTTGAAAGCGAGGTTTGGCGTGTATGTGGCGTATAAATATTACCTGTCGCTGTTTAACCGTATCAGGAAAGTGGCGCCCACGCGCATCATGAAAGAACGCGTGCGCATACCCAACTACCGCAAAGCCATGATACTGGTGCGGGCAGGAGTAAAGAATCAGCTAAATTTGATCTGAACATTTAAACATGACGACAGAACAAGAAGTAGTATTGGTGAACGAGCGTGACGAAGAGATAGGCACTATGGAAAAAATGGAGGCGCACCGGCAAGGGGTGCTGCACCGCGCCTTCAGCGTATTTATTTTTAACAGTAAGGGTGAAATGTTGTTGCAGCAACGCGCCCATAGCAAATATCACAGCGGCGGACTATGGACCAATGCCTGCTGCAGTCATCCCGGCAAAAATGAAGATGTGGCCCAGGCTGCCGCGCGCCGACTGCAGGAAGAGCTGGGCTTTTCCGTGCCGTTGAAAAAGATCTTCGATTTTATTTACCGCAGTGAACTGGAAAACGGTCTTACCGAACACGAGTTTGATCACGTGTTTGCCGGTTATTACGAAGGCGAGGTGGCGCCCGACCAGGACGAGGTAAAAGATTATTGTTATAAAAGTCTTGACGCCATCAGCGAAAGCCTGCAAACCAACCCGCAACAATTCACAGCGTGGTTTCAGATTGCATTTCCCCGCGTAGAACAATGGAGGCGCGGATTGCAAAAATTATAAATACATGCATTGGCTGCTTTACATATTGATACTGGCAGGCACCTTCATCATTATGGAGGGCATTACCTGGCTCACACACAAGTTCGTGATGCATGGATGGCTATGGTCTTTGCACAGAGATCATCACCAACCCGAACCGGGATTTTTTGAAAAGAACGATGCCTTCTTCGTGATCTTCGCTATACCCAGCATTCTTTGCATACTGTTTGGTACTATCCGGGAAATTTACTGGCTGCAGGCCATTGGTTTTGGCATCATGGCCTATGGCTTTGCCTACTTTCTGGTACACGATGTGATCATTCACCAGCGCTTCAAATGGTTTTCCCGCAGCAACAACACGTATGTGCGCGCTATTCGCTGGGCGCATAAAATGCATCATCGTCACCTCGACCGCCACGATGGCGAATCATTCGGCATGTTGTACGTGCATAAAAAATACTGGGAAAAAGTGCGCAGGGACAAAAAACTGCAGAAAGCGGGTAATGCCTCATGAATCGGTTCGATTATATAGTGGCCGGTGCGGGTTGCGCCGGTCTGAGTTTTCTTACACGCCTGCTGCAAACGGGGAAATTCAGCGATAAGAAAATACTGCTGGTTGACAAAGCCCCCAAAACGGTTAACGACCGCACCTGGTGTTTTTGGGAAAAAGAGCCAGGCTTTTTTGAAGAGATCGTGTATAAAAGCTGGGACCAGTTATGGTTTTATGCCAATGACCATTCCCGCTTACATCCTATCGCTCCTTACCGCTACAAAATGATTCGCGGATTGGATTTTTACAAATATTGTTTCGATGTTGTCAATCATTACCCCAACGTAAGCATTCGTTATGGAAATGTGGAGGCGATCACGGAAAAAGAGCGCGGGGCCATTATGCAAATAGACGGCGAATTGATTGAAGCCGATTATATTTTCAACAGCATATTATTTGGTCAACCCACGCTGCGCAAAAAGCAGTTTTACATGCTGCAACATTTTAAAGGCTGGGAAATTGAAACCGAACAACCCATCTTCGATCCTGCGCAGGCAACGCTGATGGATTTTCGTGTACCGCAGCAGTATGGAACCACTTTCGTGTACGTAATGCCTTTTTCAGCAACAAGAGCATTGGTGGAATATACACTGGTGAGTAAGGAACTCCTGGACAAACAGGATTATGATGCGGGGTTAACAGATTACCTGCAACGTTTTTTAAACGCAGGAAACTATACAGTGCTACACGAAGAATTTGGTTCCATACCAATGACCAACTACCGTTTTCCTGCATACACAGGCGCCATCATCCACCTGGGCACTGCCGGCGGCCAGACAAGGCCATCGAGCGGGTATACTTTTCAATTTATTCAAAAACAATCTTCAGCGCTGGTCAACAGCCTTTTGCAGGAAGCTAATCCTCTAGCCGCCAGGGGGTTTGGTGGAAAAAGAGCGCTTTGGTACGACGGTATTCTGCTGCGCATACTGGCGGAGGGCAGCCTGCCCGGCTACCAGGTTTTCAGTACACTTTTCAGGAAGAATAGTGCAAATGACATACTCCAGTTCCTTGATAATGAAACCAGTCTTTGGCAGGAATTGAAGATTATCTCCGTTTTGCCTAAGAAAGTTTTTGTAAAGGCCGCAATAAAACAGCTTTTTGCGCAATAAAAATTTTACCGCTATAGTTTCTTCAACAGAGCTTTTTGGCAGAATAATTGATGCGTTGTAAGCGATTTATCCTATGCTAACCAAGCTCTCGTTACTATGAAAAAACACTACGTTGCCTGTGCGGTTTTGATCCTGTGCGTTCAGCTAAGCACGTACTCACAGATCAATTACACCGCTCACGATTTTTCTCACGCTCCTTCCTACAACGGATATTTTTACTACGGTACCAATGGTGGTTATTACGGCAGTTCCTGGGATGACAAGTCCCTGGCCGATATTGCTGCCGGCAACAGTTCAAAGAATGTAAAAGGTGTTGGCTCCAAAACATTTCGTCCGCCGCTGCCTGAAAGTTTTTTGGAATCATGGGGCTATGATGTGCGCGTTGCCGAGTTTACGCATTATGCTACGCTGGGTGTGAAAGATCTTACTGTGAACCTGCAGGGTCCTTCGGCCGCGCACCGCGACAACAACAAGTATGGCGGCTGCAACGATCAGTCGAACATGTTTGCGAACATGTTTACGCCCATCTGGGATGGCGGCGCTAACGGCACGCCGGTGAATGACAACAACTACTACGCGCTGTATGTATACAAGACAGTAACACGCTACAAAGGCTGGGTGAAATTCTGGGAGATCATGAATGAACCTGATTACGACCTGGGCGGCAACGGATGGAAAGAACGTGGCCAGCCGGGCAACTGGTTTGATAACGATCCCAATCCCTGTCACCTGCAGAATATGAAAGCGCCCGTATGGCACTACGTACGCATGCTGCGCATCAGCTACGAAGTGATCAAGTATGTGGATCCCACCGCGCTGGTAGCCACCGGCGGCATAGGATATGTAAGCTTTCTCGACGCCATTCTGCGTCATACCGATAATCCAGTGGATGGTTCTGTAACCGCCGAATATCCCTTAACAGGCGGCGCTTATTTTGATGTGCTCAGTTTTCACAACTATCCCATGTTCAACTTATCTGAGTGGAGCAATGAAATAAATGATTTTGTACGCCACCGCCACAGTGATGCGGCCGTGCAGAGTTATGTGAGTGTGAAAAATGGTTTCAATGAATTGCTGGAGCAGTATGGATATGATGGTTCCACTTATCCGCGCAAACTTTTCATTTGCACAGAAAATAATATTCCCCGCAAGTCGCTCGACAATTATATCGGCAGCGATGAGGCGCAGAAAAATTACGTGATAAAAGCATTGGTGGAAAGCCAGCGCAATGATGTGAAGCAGTATTATATCTTCATGCTGGGTGATGATAAGCCTATGGCCACGGCCACCGGATGGTTTCAGACCATGGGCTTATACCTCGATCTTACCGATAAAGGTCCCAAAACCAATGGCGGCGCGTACCTGCAGCAGTATAGCAATGCGGGCATCGCGTATAAAACCACGTCTGACGTCCTGATGTTTCATCGCTATAATGCGGCGCGCACCGCTGAAATGAATCTGCCCGCCAATGTTGGCGGCGCAGCCTTTACCGACAGCATAGGCTCGCATGTATATGTGTTATGGGCCAAAACCACGACAGATATGTCTGAAGCGGCTTCAGCCACGTATTCATTTCCCGAAAGCATGAACGTATCGCCTCAACTGGTGAAGCGCGAATGGAACTATAGTATGACCAATGTCACTACCACTGTACCAGCGGTGGACATTGCCCTTACGGGCACGCCCATTTTCCTGAGCGATAGTTATACGCCCCTGCCCATCGGCGACCGGCCGGCAACACCGGATGATGTGGAAAGCAAATTCGCTTTGTCATTATACCCCAATCCCGCGGCGGCTACCACTTCTTTACGGTTTACGCTGCAGTCGCCCGCCACGGTGACGGTGAAAATATTGAACAGCCAGGGTCAGTGGGTATTTTCAGCTGTTTCGGGGCGCGCCTATGGCAGCGGCAATCATGTGGTAGCCCTGCCACAGATAGCAAAACTGCCCGCGGGCATTTACTACTGCAGCTTTGAAACAGAGAAAATCAGGATTACGCGTAAGCTGCTGGTGGCTAAATAAAAGCGGTAAAACTCATTTGATATGATACAAAAATGCCTGTGGCTTCGGCACAGGCATTTGCTTTTTCATCATGTGAAATATTCAGTTCATCATAAATCGCTTCGGAAAATACGGAGCCCAAAAATGTGGTCAGACGGTATTGTCCGTTTTTTGGCGAGACCATAATTTTATGATTGGTATAAATTTTGTCACGCCCTCTTTGGCGAGACTAAACAATAGAAGTTTCAGTGTCATCAGATAAATGCCACCAGGCATTACAAAGGGCTGTTTTCGCGCAGCCCTTTCTCTTTTCTGGACAATAATTTCGCTTTGAGAATGATTCTATTTCGTGCAATTTTTCTCAATTACGACAACTCCTCGCCGCGTACAAAATTCCCCTTAAACGATTGTAAATAATATGAGCATTTGGGTTAGAAAGAAGGATAATTTCTTTTAGTCTGTGCGCGTGCGTTGTATTTTTGAATCAACGATCCAATAGTGAAAAGCCGCACTGAAAGCCTTTTAACGGATGAGGCAGGGTCAGTTCAAATCCAATAACCTTTACGACCATATTCCTTTGAAACTACAGCCCCGGAGATCCAATAGTATGAAAGATTATTGACGCCCTTTGGAGACGTATCCAAAAAGGCATTGTCCCGCCGATAAGGCGGGATTTTTTTTATCACGGTATTAGATGGATTACGCAGTATCCGCGGTTGTTCTCATTTTACTTCAAACGTAAACGTATAACTTCCCGCGTTTCCGTTTTCGTCAATTCCCTGCAGCACGCCTACGTATTTTCCTTTGAGGTCGGAAGTGTAGAAGCTGAGGCGCGCAAAGCCGTTCTCATCGGTTTTAATTTCGGGGGCCCAAAAGAGTACGTTGCGGAAATCGGGCACTCGGCTGGCGATTTGTTCTTCGGTTTCGTAAACGGGTGCGAAGAACTCGCGCTTCATCTGCAGCCCTTCATAATCCAGTTTTACCGATTTTGAGTTGAGCTGGTAATCGGGCAGGTCGCCATGATAAGTAGTAAAACTAACCACCCCTTCGAAAGTGTATGCGCCCACCACATATTTTTCAGGAACCACTTCCAGCTTTTTTACTTTCAGCGGATCATAAGCCATAATATCCCGATGCGATACGGGCACGCCGTCGAGCAGTATGAGCGGATCGGTGGTAAAAAAGCGATCCTGGTCGAAGTAAAACACGAACAAATGCAGTTCTCCGTCCCTGCGGCGCACAGCTACTTCGGGCACGTACTCGCGCAACACTTCTTCCATAGTAGTGAAACGCGTGTAATCGTCCAGGAAATATTTCTTATAGGGTATGCCATAAAAGGCAAGTGTGTCAATATCGGGCAGTTCAAAGCGGCTTAATTTTTCGCCGGCATACGTATTCTGCACCTGCATACCGAGATTGTATTGCCTGAGCAAAGCTTCCATGGAAGGACTTAACTTCAACGGCGGCAATGCAACGGTGGTGAATTTTTCAGAGAATGGATTATTGCCTTCAAGCCTGAACAGGCGGGCATCGTTGATATCGGCCTGCAACACAATTTCACCAGGGCCATAGTAATCGCGCACATCAAAGCGAAAATTACCATATCCGTCGCTGGTCGATATAAAACATCTTACCGGGTAGCCCGGCACTGAAAGGAACGATTTGATATCTGGAATCGGTTCGTTATTGGTAGGTGTAAATATTTTCCCACTGATAACATGACCATCAAATTCAGGCACGTGTTCAAACGCAATATCGCGCGTGTTCAGCAGGCTGGTCCAGTTAAATTTGCGCCAGCCATGCACCAGCATCAGGTTGTCGGTGGCCTGTTTTACCTCGGGTGTATTGGCGGAGAAATAATATTCCGGTTGTTCGATATTACCGCGCAGGTCAGAACTCAGGAACAAGTAAGTGCGTATATCCTGTGCGGCGGCATCCTGCAGGGAATCGGTGCGAAATACCGAGAGCGATAAATCTGCGGGTACGGCATTTTGCAAAAATTTACTGTTCACTGAAATATTTACTTTCCCGCGCGTGTTGTAAGACTGCGCTTCTGCACTGGCTTCGATACTGAGTGCATTGGCGGGACGGCGGAAATACAATCTTTCGCAAACAGGTTGCTGGCGCTGGTCAAACAGGGTGAAATGTGAAATGCCTTCGCCCAGCTGCGTTTCGGGAATGGAGAATACAGCTGCACCATTGCTCAGCACTTTTCTTTCAGCCAGCCGTACCGACTGGCGGGTATGAACAAATAAGAATACGTCTTGGGACTGCACGCCCATGGCATTCACTTTTGCCACCACATTGCCGCTGCCATCTTCCTGTACGCGCAATACATAACCTTGTTCCTGCACGGCAGGCAGATCACGATACACCGATTCGCCATTGGGTAAATTGATGATGGCCTTATAGACGATCGCAGCGGTGGGCGTAAACAAAAAGCTGCCCATACCAAATTTGAAGGTGCTGAACTGCAGCAGCGTGTCGCGATGCTCGCCCAGTAACACGCCATTGCAATCAAGTCCCTTTCCATATTGATCAGTCACGCGAAAAGCCACTTTGCTTTCAAGGCCTTTTACCAGGTGACCACCTTCAGGAAGAAACTGTATATCGTAACGCAAAGATGTATCGCGTACTACGGTGGCGGGTGCTGATTTCAGTGTGTTGACGATGCGGACGGTTTTCTGGAAGAAATACTCCGGGCCGAAATTTTTCATCCAGTTGGTATAAGCGCGCAACGTGTAGTTGCCGCTCGGTACGGAGGAGGGGAGGAAGAACGAGCCTTCGCCGCTGCCGGGTTTCAGCGCAATCTTACCTTGCATTACGGGTTTGTTGTCTTTGTCGATCAGTTCCACATAGGCCACTTTGCTCAGATCGAGCGGCTTGTGCGAAGTGCCTTCTACATAAAACAACCTGAACCACATGATTTCTCCCGCCAGGTAAAATTCCTTATCGGTATGCACGAAAATTTTTTCCTGCAATGCTTTTTCGCGGTATTGCTTAAAGCGGTTTTGTATAGAAGCATAATCAGGCTGCGCTACCGATACAATTGCTACACAAAAGCCAATCGCAGCCAGGGTCAGTTTTTTAATCCGGTTCATATTGCGGGTTGATGCAGATTTCATCATTGTTCCTTTCTTTTTTATCAGGGCCAGAAAGCGGGTTTCACAGGAGTGCCACGTAAGCGGCAGTCAACACACACCGGCGTTGCCACATATACTGATAGTGTGTCGCCTCCCGGGCTGGTCTTATGCACCTGCGTAGGCAAATAGGCTGCAAACAATTCCAGGCTGTCGGGATCATTTACGACCGTATTTTCAGAGCAGGCCGGCAAATAGTTCCAGGGACTCACCTCGCTACGCCTGATCCAAAGTCTTTTTTGTTTGGCTTCGGCAATTTCCACAAATCCAATTACCGTTTCATCGGGATCGGTCAGGCATTTCACATTGCCCACCAGTTCGGAAGGTTGCGCATCGAAAAGGCTTCCTACCTGTTCGGTATTTTTCTTCATGCGTTGCAAAAATTCATAGCCGTCCTTGCTCACGGCATATTGAGTAACGTTGATGCTGTAGAGCACGCTCAATCTTTCGTCGCCGGGGCGAATGAGCATGAACGGCAAATGAATGGTGTCGCGGGTGAGTTTGGCAGAAGACCCGAGCAACAGCACAGAAGAATTCTGATTACGCCAGCAGGTATACATTAATTCCGACTCCAGGGGATCGCGCGGATCCACATCATAGGGGTTCCCGTTGGGGTAGGTTTGCCATACCAGCGTGGAGTAAAAGGCTGAGTGTATTTCCCAGGTTTCCTCGTACTCCCAGCGGTAGTAGATGGTTTTGTTTTGCGGGTCGTGCGTGTTCACGTACAGCGTAACCCCTGCATCATTTCTTTCCCAGGTCAGCGTGTCAATATCCGGCGTTTTAAGCGGGGTTATGTAGTCGGATGCATATTCCTTGCCGTCGGGAGTAAGAATGTAGAGACGGTATTTAATACCATCCGTGAAGTGTAGCTGTGGCGAATGGTATATGCCATCGGGTGCAGGCAACAGTGTTTGATAGCTGTTGTCTTCCCCTTCTATGCGTACGGTAGCACCGTTCACGTAACGAAACGGCTCAGTGTCCACCAGCCCCAGACTGCGCGTAAGCCGTATTGTGGTGGGACCGTCGCCGCCGTTGATCACGCCGTCTATCACCAGGTAACCCGCGGCTGGTCCTGCAAAGGGTAAGTCGTATTTTTCCTTACACGCGCTAATGACTGTCAGTACGAAAATGTATAAGCAAATTTTCCTCATATTCAATTATTCAATTATTGCTATTGGTGGATACCAGGTTTTACACCCCTGGTTTAGAAGCGTACGTTATAATTGACAAACGGAATCAGGCTTCCGAAAATCGAGAGCTTGTATCCATTTACGACACCTCCTTCCGAAACGAAATAGACCGAGTATGGGTTCTTTCTGCCAGTCAGGTTATATATGCCAATAGTAAAGCTGTTATGAAATCGTTGATTCACCTTGTGGTTGCCATCAATATTCATCGCAAAGTCGGTACGGAAATAGTCAGGTATGCGATAAGCATTGCGGTCGCTGTACAGCGCACGGTAAGAGCCGCCATAGTAATACCTGCCAATCGGCAAGGTGATGGGTCTGCCCGTGCTGTAAGTGGCGTTCAGTGAAAGACTGAAACGGTGCGAGAACCGGTAATTACCCGCGAAGGTGAAATCATGCGGTTTGTCATAAGCCGCCGGATAGTATTCACCGCGGTTGATGATCTCACCCGCATTAGGATCATCCATCTTCAAAAGGATGCGCGAGTAAGTATAACTAACCCATCCATTGAGTTTGCCATTGGGCTTTTTTACCATCACCTCCAGACCATAGGCCTTACCCATAGTATTGATCACATCGGTTTCAATATGATGGTTCAGCACCAGTACGGCGCCGCTCTTGTAATCGAGATAATCCCTTAAGCGCTTGCCATATACTTCCACCGAAGTTTCGATGGTGTTGTTCCTCCAGTTTTTATATATACCAAATGAGAGCTGGTAGCCAAACTGCGGACGAATGTTCGGATCGCTCAGTTTCCAGATATCAGTGGGTGAAATGGCGGTTGTGTTCGACAACATGTGAATGTACTGGCGCAATGAGTTGAAGCCCGCCTTGATCGACAGATCGCCGGTAATGAGGTAACGCGCCGACAAGCGGAATTCCGGACCATGATAGGTTTGAATCACTTTGCCGCCATTGTATAACCTGGTGTCTTGCAGGTTATCTTCTGTCTTGGGCAGGTTGGGTGCATACTGGTTCACATGTTTCGGCCCCAGGTAATTGTACATGCTGTAGCGCACACCAAAATGTAGCGAGAGGTTGTTGTTCACCGTCCACCGGTCGCTGATGTACACGGCCGATTCCTGGGCCTGTTCAGCTTCCACCACGTCGGGCACTATCAGCGATTCACTGTCTGCAGGCCCGTAATTACCGGGATTCAGTTTGTAGCGAATGGTGTTAAGGCCAAAATCAATGGTATGCACGGCGCTGGCGTAGTGCGTAAAGTCTGCCCTGAAATTATACTGGTTGATATCGAAACCCAGTTTATAGGCATTCACCTTGTTCTTAAGGCTCTTGATGCTGTAATCATACCGGTCATATCCAGCCGTAAATATGCCTGTGAATTTATTATTGAAAATATGTTTCCACTTAATGGATGCGTTCTTGTTATTATAACCGTAAGAAGTATCGCTGTTCAGGTTGAAGCGGTCGCCGCTGATGTAGCCGGTGAAGTAAAGACTGTGCTTGTTGTTGATGGTATGACTGATAATCAGGTTCACGTCAAAGAACGAAGCTTTACTATGCTTGTATTCATCGGGCAGCATATTCAGGAGCCAGCGCGCATAGGTGGTGCGGCCGCCGAGTATAAACGATGTTTTGTCTTTCTTGATAGGCCCTTCCAGGTTGATGCGGCTGGTAAGCAGACCTATACCTGCCGTGCCTGCAAAATTTTTCTTATTACCCTCGCGGCTTGTGATATCGAGTACCGACGAAAGACGTCCGCCGAATTTAGCCGGCACGCTGCTCTTGTACAGTTCCACCTCTTTTACCAGGTCGGGGTTGAAGGCAGAGAAGAAACCGAAGAAATGCGTGGGGTTATAGATGGTGAGATCGTTAAAGAGAATCAGGTTCTGGTCGGCTGATCCACCGCGCACGTTGAAACCGGTGCTGGCTTCACCCACTGTTTTTACACCCGGCAGTGTCAACACAGCTTTCAACACGTCGGCCTCACCAAATACCGAAGGCACCTGTTTGATGGTGCGGATGGTGAGGCGCTCGGTACCCATGGTTACGTTTCTCACATTGGCTCTTCTTTGCGCCGACACGATAACTTCCTTCAGCGAAATCACGCGCTCGTTCATGTCTATGTCCAGCTTGCCGCTGGAGTACACCATCACCTGGCGGCGGGTATCCATCATGCCGATACCCTGTACAATCAGCGTGTGACGGCCGCGGGGCAATTCGATGGAGTAATAACCATATTGGTCAGTGCTGGTGCCATTGGAGGTGTTGGCCTGGTAAATAGTGGCGCCCACAACGGGTTCGCCGGTTTTGATATTTCTCACATAACCCACAATGGTTATGGAACCGGGTTGCGTAGCACCTTTTACACCTATTTCAAACAACTTACTTTCTATGGAAGCATCCACGCGCGCAGCCTTACGGTCGCCAAATTCAGGCACCAGGTCTTGTGTGCTGTCTTTGACAGTTGCCTGGTCAAAAAAACCGGCCGGCAGGCCGGGACGTATTTCCAGACCCTTGGTAAGAAACACCTGCTTTTGATCGTAGAGAATAGTGAATTTGAAATCGGTATTCTGGAAAGCGAGTTCGAGCGTCTTCGACAATGTTTCGTTGGTGACTGAAAGGTTGAAACGTGCGCTGTCGAATTGTTCAACATCATAATAGAAATAATAGCCTGTCTGTTGTTCCAGTTCGCGGCTCAGCGCGCTGATATCCACGTTTTCCAAATTAGCAGAAATCCTGGGCTGGTTCTGCGCAGCGGCCTGCAGGCACGCAACAAGCATCACCAGGCAGAAGCCAGTCCTTACAATCAATTTTCTCATATCATTGAGTTATTGCGTCAAATTGTTGAAGAGCTTCGATCAGCGCTCGTTCTTTTTCTTTACGGAATTTGATTTGGTTCCTACGCAGGTATTGGCGAATCTCTGACGATTTTTCGTTGAGGATGGACTTTCGCAGATCTTTAAATGTCTTTATGTTGTGCCAGGTATTGTTGCTGTTGATGTAGTAAAAATTCTTCTGAGTGAAACGCTGCTGCACCACATCGGTTACAGTTTCCTCCAGGATCTTCACCCTTTTTGCCATCATTCTTGTCTTGCCTTCATGGAGTACTTCATAAAAACCCGTGGCGGGCGAGCCTTTCACGGTGCTATCCTGTACGTGACGGATAAAATGATGCCCGTTGAAGCTGAACGATTTCACGCGGAAGCTGTGCAGGGTAAGCATCAATTTCTGAAAATGCTGTATGATCAGTTCGTCTTTGTAGAGATCATACATCATGTTCACGTCGTTGAACTCAAGTCCGTCGTAAACAACGGTTCCGCTTTTCCAGAGGGCATCTTCATAATAGGCCACGCCCTCGATCCGGTGCGAGTAACCTATATGCAGCCATCCGTTATAAAGTCGGGATTGTTTGTCGGTAAACTTGTAGTAAGTATCTACAGCATTTTTGTAAGCAGCTGCAATGGATGAGTCCGGCGTGGAATTCTGGGCCGAAGTTGCCTGGCACAAAGCAGTCAGGCCTATTAGCAATAACAAAGGTCTGGACATTAGTTTTGGTTTGATTAACCGGGTAAGGAGCATGACAATTTCGAAACGACTATTGTTGCATTGTGTCCCGGTTTTTGTGCATCGCGCGGGAAGATAAAAAAATAACCGGTATTGCAATCAGATAACTGTATGGATTGTATTTTCTTTCCGGTCAATTATACTAACTTTCAAAAGCAATTTTTCCGGGCATGAGTGTTACTTTCCAGCTTTCCGTCAATGGCAAAACGCATTCGGTAGAGGCCGACCCGGCTACGCCGTTACTTTACGTATTGCGTAACCAGTTAATGTTGAACGGCCCTAAGTATGGTTGCGGCGTTCAGCAATGCGGGGCCTGCATGGTGTTGCTAAACGGCCATGCGATACCCAGTTGCGCGATGCCTATTTCAGCAGTAAAAGATCAGCCGGTGGTAACGCTGGAAGGGTTGGCCAAAGACGATGATACACTGCACCCGGTACAAC